>Ga0299906_10000416_pt1 | contig 40143 bp, 52 predicted proteins | sample RVTome_14_FD_200259 | JGI IMG/M metagenome (GOLD analysis project Ga0299906, IMG submission 200259) | Soil microbial communities from uranium-contaminated site in the Upper Colorado River Basin, Wyoming, United States - RVT145D125 (version 2) ... | reverse complement strand
ACCTTGAAGTGGCGCGGACGATACTCAGACCGGGCAATGTAGATGTAGCCATCACAATGTTGCGCATTGTTTTCGGTCTTGGCCAGAGCGCGTTCGCGTGCCAACCGCTTGGACGCTGACACCCTGCATTTTTCTCGTTTTGCCCGAAGTAGTTCTGGACGAGACTTGATATAGGCATATTGCTCTTTATAGGAAAGGGACGAAAATCCGGGAGGGTACTGGTACTTTGGGGTGGCCATTGTGGGTTTTATACAAGTTCGCAGTGCAATTGAAAAAACGCCTGCATCACAATGGGCACAATCGGGGCAATCAGGATGGCAATTGCCTCGGCGTACTCCGCTGTCTCCGCCTGTGCGTGCTTTCTGTCGAGGCGCAGCTCCAAGAAATGGAGCAGGTTGTGCAGGTCAATCGTCATGTAGAAGCGGGTATATGTGCCCACTGGAAGACAGTAGCGCGCCTGCTCACGGGCCATGCCCAGCGCGATCATGCGGTGGTAGTTCTCGCGCACCTGGTCCAGCAGGCACGTGGTCTCGTAGAGAACCAGGTCCACCTCGGTAATCGTCTCATAATCTGTTATCGGCCCAGATGCCTGGCGGTTGGACTCACTATTTGAGCGTAGCTCGGTCGGGATGAAGCACTCGTGCTCCTCGCCGATTTCAGTGTAGCGCAGCGACAGCTCGTTGAAGCTGGCCGTGCGATGCCGCATAATCTGGCGCGCCACGAAGATGGGCGCCTTGATCTCGAATGTGAAGCGCACATGTTCCAGCGGTGTATTGTGGTGGTTGCGCATCAGGTAGCGCACCAGCTTGGTGTCGCGTTCCACGTCGGCAACGCCCCGGTCGAGGGAGACGCGGGCCGCAGAGACAATGGCCACCTCGGCCGTCCGCCCCTCGGGGACGAGGCGGGGCATGCAGTCGACCAGCGCCACGTGCCCATACGGCGGCACCTTGCGGCACCGGGCGTCGGGGCCAGACAGCAGGTCGTGGAGTGTTGTCATATGCGAAGTGGGGTTTTAAAAAGAAACGGAAGCAATCACCGCACTGTGGTCCGTAATTGCCTCGAAGCCGTCCTTGATCAGCGACACGGTGAATGAATCAATGGAGGCGAAGCAGTGGTCGATGCGCGCCGACCGCTCGAAATTCGACGGGGTATACAAATTAATGGGCGCCATCGTGTCGCGCAAAAAGGGCCACTTGGCGCGCAGCATGTCGTACTCCGGGCTGCCAAACGCCACGTTGAAGTCGCCGACCACCACGTGGATGCGGATGCCGGGGAAAAGCGCCAGGGCGTCCGAGATCTCGCCGGCCTCGTGCACCTTGATCTGGTCCGCGGTCATCTCGGTGTTGTCGAACAGGGTCAGGGGAAACCGCTGGCCACCTGACTGGAGATGAGTGGTGCACACCAGCAGGTCCTCACCGGGCAGACGCAGCCGGGCGAAGAGCGCGCCCTTGCGGGCAAAATTATCAGCGTTGCGGTGGTACTCAAAGCGGTGCAGCTTGGAGGCCACAATGGGGTGCTTCGACAGAATCACGAGGCCCGAGTTCACGCCGACCGCCCATTTGCCACACTCGGCGTCGACGAGCTGGTTGGGGTACTTGTCGTAGAGCGCATCGGCGAGCGCGGAGCGGGCGCTGGGGCGGAAGACCTCCTGGAGGCAGATGATGTCGTACTCCTGGAGGCGGAGGTAGTTTATCAGCAGGCGGAGACGCTCGTCTGCCCTAGGCGGGCCGATGCCGTAGGGCAGCTGGGCAACGTTGAGCGAAAACAGCGAAAGGGTCGTCATTTGGGAAAGAGTTTTGTTTTACTTGCGCTCCATCTCGTTGAAAGTGCGCTTCTTCGGGTTCACTACACGGCTCTTGTTTAGGCACGGCGAGGTGCAGTCAACAGTGCCCGCCTGGGGCAATGCGGCAGCCGCAGTGCTGCCGAAGCGCTTCAATAAAGCCTTCTGCTTCTTCGTCCAGTGCCCCGGCTGGCGCACTGTAAAATCCATGTTTAGCGGCTCGGGGATCATTGGCGGGGCCGACAGGTGCATCAGGGGGTTCTGCGAGGGCACTGGCAGTAGGCGGGTAGCTGTAGCGTCCAGCGCCGGGACCGCAAACACCTCCATGTGCAACAAATGGTCGGGTGGTTGGGCGGCCGTGCTGATTACATGTCCAAGTGAGGTGTTTTTTTTCAACGCCATGGCCTCCTGGCGGGCGGTGCGGGCCCGCGCGCGCTCGGCATACTCGGTGTTGGCGTAGATGCCGCCGTTGTTGAACACCTGGTAGGTGCGCCACTCGCCGATGCTGTGGTCGCCGCCCATGGTGTCCAGCAGGTGGAAGCCGGGCGACGGCTGGAACTCGCTGCGGGGGATCTCGGCGTGCCAGGTCGTGGCGTGGCGCACCAGCCAGTCGTGGATGTCGTCGAACAGCTCGCGCGGGACATTCTGCTCGTTGTTCATCAGCCAGCGCAGCGCAATGTTCCAGTCGGCAAAGCAGCCGTACACGTCGTGGTCGCCCTCCTTGCCGCGCACTAAAAAGCCCGGAAAGCCGAAGCGGACCGGCGTGGCGATGTTGGAGCACTGGCACAGGTAGAAGTGGTCCTTCGTGGTCGTGTTCTCGTAGAGCATCGGCGTCTTGGACAGGTTGCCAAAGCAGCGGATTTTGGCGGCAGCCGCGCGGCGCTTCAAGACAACAGGATGAGACTCCATTTGGCAATGAGGTTTTAAAGAAAAGTGGCAGTTTTATTGTTTCATTCCGGCGTAGTAAGCAGCGCCCAGTCCGGCTGCCCCGCCGCCGAGCATGTACATCTGGTCGCCGGGCATCAGAAACATGCCGGCCACGGCGCCCGCGCTGCCGTAGGACAGGTAGGGGAGGTATTCGTCGGGGATCAGGTCCATGTTCATATAGTCTGCGGCCGCACCAACGGCGGCACCAGCGACGGCACCGGCCACGAGGCTATAGCCGGCGTACGAGCCCAGGAGCGCGCCAACGGGGGCAAAGTGGATAGCTTTTTGCATGAGCGACATTTCTAGTGTCTTTGTCAAACCTGATTAGAAACCACATGGCAGACTTTGCACTCCTCGGCTTGATGGGCGCGGGCCTTGTCGGCCTCACCTACCAGTCGGAGCGGTACTCGAAGACGCGGCAGCAGCAGTGGATGGAGACTGCCTACAAGATGGGCGCCGAGGACAAGGCGCACCGCACCGGCGCCATCCCGCCGATGCCCGTTCGCGAATACATCTATACGGACGCGTTTGCTCGCGGGCGCTTCCTGCCCACTGGCCGCACTGTCTATCATGCAGGCGGCCAGAAGCGCGTCGAGCTGCACCACCCGATCACCGGGCAGCTGGTATACGCAGAAGAGGGCCACCAGGGCGGTGGTCAAGGCCTCTAAACGGTGGTGGTTCTAAGCAATTCTATTAAAACCTGATCTCAATGGGAAAATTTACGCTTGACCCGCGCATAGTCCAACAAGGACGTGAAGCCGGTGCTGCTGCGGGCGACCCCGAGTCGCTGGGGATGGGTTCGCTGACCGGCAATCCGCCCACCGGCAAGCCCGGCCCGGGCCTGACCGACGTGGCCATCCGGAAGATCGCGGGCGGCCCACACGACGCTGCTGCCAACAGGGCGGCGGCCAAGGCCAATGTGGCCGCAAGTGGTGCCTCGTCGAGTGTGGATACAAAGCAGACAGTAATGTATGCCGCTGCGGCCATTGTGATCGCGTGGGCGCTGACGCGTTTTATTCAATAAACCAAAGACATTCTAATTCGTACTCTTAAAGATGTCGTATTTCGGCCTGACTTGGAAAAATACAATACAAGGCACGAGTGCGGACAATACATGGTTTCGCATTCACAGAGGAAAGACCGGCCCGGACGATACATGGGCAACGACCGAAGCTATACGGGGCAATGAGCAATTGGTCAAGTGGCCGGCGTCCGAGAACCCAATTCGAACGGAACGGAAGAGACGGGACATCAAAGGTCCCGATGCACTTGTTAGCCGGATGAAGGACGACCGGTTGCTCAAAATGATCGATGCCGAGCCATCCGAAAGCGGAAGGGCCGCACTCTTTCAGCAGCTGTACGCCAATGCCGGAAAGGGGGTAGAGGACAGCATCAATGCAAACATCAAGCGCGACTTTGAAGAATGGATACTGGGGAAGGCACCCGCGATTGATTATACAAAGGCCGGGCTTTGGCCGGAGGACATGCAGGAGAAGCCGCCCTGGCTGAAACGCGGAATCCTCTCATCGCACCCATCCGTAATTGATTACTTTGATCGGCGCATTGATGCAAAGTACGGATTCGTCTCTGATCTGGTCAAGATGCGCGAGCGAATGCAAGCGGCGGAGCCCGGTGTCCAGCCATCACTGGACGATCTCTGGCTCTACTACAAGTATGTGGTACTGGGCCTCCCACTTGAAGCGGAGGTTGATTACCGCATTAGTCAGAACGACGCCCGCGACCCCCCACGCATCCCCGCCCCGGAAGCAACGATTCTGGATGGGGCACCTGTAAGCGCTGCCGATGCAGACGCCCTGTTTATTGATGGGGCACCCCCCGATGATAATGTCGCGGCGATGGTGTCCCCAGCACACCCGAGCATCGGTTCACGTGTCGCTTCTCTTATCCAGCCAACGTTAGTTCCAGCACCACTGCCGTCATTTATGCGAGTGGATGCTGCACAAGCACCGCCGCCAACGTTCGTCAAAAGAGCGCGACACAATCCAAGCGTTCGCGCCCCGACGAAAACCACTGCATTTCAGGATGAGTTAAAGGAAGTGGTAGAGGAACGCGCCGAGGCCAGAATGCAATTGGATGAGCAAATCTCCAAATTGGAGGAATTTGAAACCGAATTGGCAACTCCAGCGGCGACAAATGTTCTCGACCTCGATACACTTCATGAGATTCGGGCACAGATAGGCTCCCCTCCACAGTCGTCGCGAACCGTGTTGCAGCTCCAGGACGCAAAAGATCAGATGATCAAAGCGTTGCAAGCACAGGTTGAACACCAAAAGGATCTGCGGCGTTCCGCCATTGACCTACTTGGGCGCAAAGAGGAGATTGCGACTGAAGCTGATATTGTAGCAGAACAAGAGAGAACGCGTCAATTGGAGCAACTCGCCGAGCAAGCACGTGCCAGACGCGGGGAGACAGTTGCCGAGCGCCAGCGTCGTCAACGAGCCGAACACGAAGCACGCGTTGCCAAGAAGGCGGCAGAGGAAGCATCCAAGGAAAATATAGAGAAAACAGCAGAAAAATTTGCACTGCGGGCGGAGTTTGCACGAGTGAAACCACTTGTAGAAGCAACCGATGCGCTTCGTATTCAGGCAGAACACAGAGCTAATGAGCTGTCACAGCAACTCTCCGTTACTCAACAGGCCGAGCAAATGGCACGGGCGGCACTCACGCGCAGTGAAGCGGAGTATGCCAAACTACTGAGATCACATGGTGAAGCAATGCAACAACTGAAACAGGCACAGCAAAAGTTACAAGAAGCTCCGCGTGCAGCTGATGTCGGTGCCCTACAAAATCAAGCCGCTGGGCTGTTGCATACAACAAAGGAACAGCAGCAACAACTGATTGATCTGCAAATTGCACGAGCCGAAACCGAACAGCAGCTTCGGGCCACCCAGGAAAAGGCGCAAGCTGATAGGCGCGAATTGCTGATGCAAGTGAAACAGCGAGAGCAACTTCTCATCAATGAAATTGAGAGACGAAATACAATCATTGGACAAATCCAACTTGAAGCAGCGGGGCAGATGGATGCGGCCGCAAGGGCGCAAATAGCTGCACAGCAGCAAGTGGAAGAACTATCAAGAGCACTGGAACAGGCAACAATTCCGGCACTTGATTATGCTGCCCGGGCGGCTGAGGCCCCTACACCCGCGCGTGAGCAACTACCTCAAATTGCAGCCGAGCCACCCCTGGACCTGCCGGTTGCACGGGTTACCGATGCGCCCACTGCACACGTGGAACTTCTCGGCGCTGGCCCAATGTCTGCACAAGAAGGCCATGCGACAGCCGGGCCGATGTCTGCTGCCTCTGCGGTTCCAGCCCCTCCTCGAGTGGGATACTTCACGTCGTTGGCCGACCCGACTACACTGGTGAATAAGAATACACCGGGTGCAGTTGAAGCATTCTATCGTGTAATTAACGGGGAGCATGTCTTCACTGATGACGAAGGCGTGCCGCTTGCCCCCGTGCCGCCAACATCGTCGGTGGGCGACAAGCCCCCTGTTCCTCAACTAGCACCCGATGTCAAGCGCAAAGTACACATGCAGGCCCGGGCATTTGACCCGCAGAATCCAACCGGGGTTGGTGTCAATTTGGCCGTGCAACAACTAAAGGTTCTCGCGAAGGACGTTGCCACACAGGGGGTTGACGCGGCAACACGGCGAATGCGCTTAGAGGCGTTTGTCGGTGACTTGACACAGGCCCTGCACGCATTTGGCATCATGGAAGCAGGTGACGAAAACGCCAACTTTGAATTTGCAAAGACGCTGCAATCTGGGATTGGCACAGCAATAACAGAAGTGACAAAGGGGTTACAGAAACTAACAGATCAAGACACAGCTGCAGTATTGGGACAGCTCGTGTCTACATTGCAAAATATCGACATGGAGCGGTCCGCATCGCGGAATGCCCGAGTTCGATATGCAGTTCCAACAGTTGATCACATACGGAGTGTTGTTGAGCATCTCGTTGCCTACATACGAAGTCGTGTGTAATGATTTCTATACGCTTTTGTAAATCTCTATCATGGCTCTCCGACGCAAAGGAAATCACCAGCAAGTCACGTGTGACGACAACAACCGGTTCTACCCGTCCGCCAATCTCAGCGGGGGTGTTGTGACCAGTGGCGGTGGGGGATTTACTCTTATCGAGCAAACGACGACAACTACCACCATTCTAAAGGAGCTGCTGGCGGGCACTGGCATTTCCCTGACACCCGGCCCGGGCACAATCACAATTGCCAATTCGCTACCAACCATCAATGTATCTGTGGCCACTGCCGGTGGCGCCACCAACTGGGTTGTCGATGGCACCGGACCGATCATGACCACGCGCGGATGGGGCGGATATACCGGTATCGACTTTGTCGGCTCGACGAGCAGCAATGTGGTTATCCGCAACACCCCAGCTGCCAGCGGTGGTGTGGTCACTGTCACAGACGCACCCGGCGCTACAGCGCATTCGTTTGTCCAAGACGGAACCGGGCCGGCGATTGGGCTGGGAACCATCAACGCGGGCACCGGCATTACCGTGGCAGGTGGAGGCACCGCCAATCTAACTATATCGTCGACTGTTTCAAGTGCCGAGTCGGTAACGCTTTCGAGCGCGGGGTCCGGTGGGTCGATTGTGGCAGATGGCACTGGTCCGGACCTGGCGGTGTATCGCTTATCGGCGGCGGGTAATGCGGTTGCTCCTCTTTCGGCAAACAACTTCACACTTGGCAACCACGGCTTTATGATCGCTGATGCAGGTGGTGTACAGCCGACATCTGATGCAATTACAATTACAGGAGCCACAAACTCAATCGCGTTCGGCTCTTCCAATAACATCACCAATGCGAACTCGACCATTGTCATCGGTCACTCAAGTGTGGCGATCGGTGCGGTACGAAGCACTGCAATTGGCGTTGCCAACGACATATCAAATTCAGCGAATGCGGTTGTGATCGGTAATACAAATACCAATGGTAGCAGTTCGTCCGTGCTTATTGGCAATCGAAGTACAATGAGTGCCGATCAAAGTGTCGCTCTTGGCACTGCTGGGTCTCCGGGTACAATTACATTTGCCACACATGAATGTTTTGTCAGGAAGCACCACACCGGTGCAGCAATTGAGCCATATTTTGCATTCACTCCCACTTATGCAGTAGTGAAGGCAAGAAAGACCACAACGGGGATAATAACAACAAACCCCCCATCACTTATCACACTTTTTCCAGATGCGTGGTATCGAATTCATGGGTCTGGAAATGATGGCAACATTTATAACATTGACGCACAAGCTACTGTAAACTTCATGTTCAATGGGCCGGAACCTGGATTGTTTGCCGTTCCAACCGGAGAACCAAATATAACGGCAACAGTCGGAGGTAGCCAAATACCCGTTTCTGGGACAATGGGATTCATGGTGCATTTCACAAATTATTCATCTGGGAGAATTTTGATTAATACGGATGATTCAAGTGGAGTGGTTCCTTTGCGAGGCTATTCAGCTCAGGGAACCAGGCTGTTCTTTGATGAGGTCAGAGTCAAACAAAATCAAACGGTGGCTTTTCTTGTTACATGGGCACCAGATTTTGGTGAATTATGGATGGTGCACCTTGGATGGATTCATGCTAGTACATAAATCTTACACTTTTATATAAAGAAGATAATGTCTGGAACGCGTCGTCATAAGGGCTCAGTGCAAACCGTGACATGTGATGACAACAACGTTTTTTATCCGGCGCTAGACATGTCGGGGGTGGTCACCACTTCCGGCAGTGGGGGGGAGACCATCATTCAATCAACAACAGTTACCAACACCATCATCAAAGAGCTACTTGCGGGCACTGGCATTTCTCTGTCGTCGACGAACGATGTAGTCACCATCACAAATACACAAGGAATCGAAGATATTTCAATGACGGCTCTGGCGGGGATTTCCCCGTTCTCGGATACAACGGGCAACATCGTGGTGAAAACAGTATCCGCTGGAACCGGCATTTCATTGGTGGATAACGGAACTTTTATTACAATCAACAATACCAGCCCGTTTACCGGCAGCGTGGTCTTTTCGGATGCCGCCGGGGCAACAGGTGAATCTGTCATTGTCGACGGAATTGGTGGTGGAATCACGCTGAGCACCCTGGTTGCTGGCAGCGGTATCACAATTACCGGCGGTGGGACAGCTAATTTGACCATCAGTGCACCCGGGACTGCTGGTGGGACTGTCACCCTCTCACCGGCGGGGGTGGGTACCAGTTCTCTTGTAGCTGACGGTACCGGGCCCACCCTGTCGTTGGCTTCATTCAGTGTGGCTGGCAAGATTACGACCGCGGCCACAACACCGACATATACAATTCGTGATTTTGGATGGAAGGTTGTTGACACAAATGGTGTGCATCCACCAGTCACTGGTATAGCTACTATAAACAATAGCACGGGTGCACGAACCACTGCAATTGGTGACATTACAATTCCAGCTGCTGCTCGAGTGGATTGTGTTGGCATTGGGTTGAGCGGATCCACGCTGGATAACAGTTCCGCCGTACTTGTTGGTGGCGCATCGTATTTATCTGGCATGAATAGTGTCGTCATTGGCCATCGGATGCGATCCGCGGCTGATAATTCTGTAATTATTGGCACTAATAACAACACGCTTCCCCATGTGACAGCATCTCGGTCTGTCGTTTTTTCAACAACGCCGGCATTTGATTCATCTCCCACAGTAGCACACCCAATTGATCTGTCATTTCTTGCTGCAACACATAATGCAGCAGGTACACGACAGAACCTTTTATATGCAGATGCAAACCGATGCCTTGTCTATGGAAAATTGCTACCTCGTCAAAACTGGGCTGCATTTACGACAGTTGGGGTGCACAGCATTCTTCCTATACAAATGTGGAGTTATCTGGCATTCACTGCTGGTGCAACGCTGAGTTTTGCTCTTGCAACCGCGGCAGATATGTATCTTGCAGCTGGGTTGGTTGATCCTGCGTGGTGGGGGGTTAACAAGGGTGGCGTTTTCTACATCAGAAATGCAACCGGTGGTCCAAAAAATTTAGGCTCGAACACTGGTTGGTCACTTTTCACTGATGACGGTGCCCCACTCACACACCCTTGGACTTTATCTCTGGTTGATGGGCGTACTCACATGTTCCAATGGGGAATTATTTCGTCAACTGAATTCCGCATTCATCATATTGGTCGCTTTACCACGTAAAATCTAGCGTTTTCGATAAAGATGTCTCGTCGGCGCTCGTCAACATCTCAAATCGTTACGTGTGATTCCGAGCATCGGTATTACCCACCAATTAATTTTGCCGGTAGCGTTGTTACAAGTGGATCTGGTGGAACAACGCTGATTAAGCAAACAAACATCAACAATGTTGTCACCCTCAAAGAGCTGCTCGCTGGGCCGGGCATCTTGCTGACCACGGCACCCGGAACAATTACCGTGACAAATACACAATCATCATCCGCGTGGACAATGACAGACGACCCAGCTGGTATTGGAATGAGCATCATCAACGACGGAATTGGTCCAGATGTCGCCTTTAAGGGACTTACAGCTGGAAGTGACATTGCCTTGGTTGAACACCCCGATGGCTATATCCGCATCGAGAATACAGCGGTGGGAGAAGGCCATATGGGTGTATTTGATGCAGCCGGTGGTACCGGTGCCTCCATCATTGTTGCTCCCCACTTTGGCAATAATGCTCAACTGGGTACATTGAATGCGGGTACAAACATCTCCATTGCCGGTGGTGGTACGGCCAATCTCACTATCACTAACACACTGGGCGGCGGGGGTGCGGTAACTCTGAGTAATGCTGGCGGCGGAACGTCACTTATCACTGACGGAACTGGCCCAACGTTGGCCGTTGTAAGCATGGCATCTTCACCAAATTCGTCTACCACGCTCAATGTAACAGGTGGTGTAATTCGTTTGTCAACCCCGGGAATAATTACAACAGACGCATCGTCAAACAAGCCCGGACAAGCGACGACTGCGACTACTGCCGGTGGGTTACGCTGCACAGCAATTGGCGAAAACGCCGTGTTTACAGCTGGGAGTGATGGTGTTATTGTGGGGGCATCAGGCACAGTCGGCTCGGATAATAATACAACCGTCGGATTTAATGTTGCAGCACCCGGTTTGGGCCCTAATTGCACAGTCATTGGTACTTCATCTACATCCGGTGATGGCGGCAATTGCATCGTTATCGGTACCAATTGTTCAACCGATGTACACAGAAGCGTGGTCATTGGCTACAGTGATGGAGTTGCACCTCTGACAACGACTTTTACTGACTCCGTTACCATTGGTCAGAATATCGGGGGTGTTCAATCTACGTATTTTGGTCAAACCAGGAGTGCTGCATTCTATAACTTTTTATACCATCAAACACATGTTGTGTTCAGTTCTACTGACTCAACCCTTATTGCACACAATTTTTCGGCAATATCCAATATCGTGTATTACATGAATTCACCGAGTACACATAGCCTTATTATTGGGTCAACTACTACGATGCTTGCAAATAGCAACTTACTAGACTCAGCACTTACTGAGGATACGATATTGCGAGAAAATGGGGGTGAGTTCTGGGTTGGTAACGCAACTTCGTCATCACTCACAATCTTTTTGAATTCTGGGTGGACTATTTTTGACACAAAGCTAGTAGCAGTTGGTAATAATTTTGTTACTGTACCGGATAATGCGATGCATCGTTTCGTATGGCGACATGATACAGGAACAAATTTCCAGCTTCTATACGCTGGAAAGTACAAGACCATTGATAGCGACACAGAAGACCCATTCTCTGACGAGGCCATCTTTGGCTAACATTTCATTTGGTCAAACCTAATGTCAAAAATGATGTCTACACCACAGTCTGCGCTGCAGGGGACCATCTCCGTCTCACCCGCTGGCGCGAGCCGCCCGTTCATCTACGTCTTCAGCACCCGGTGTCCTGTGTGCGGCGAGCACTGTCTTGGCCAGGGCCAGTTCATGGCGGTTGGCTCGCCCAACCATGTCCTACTCCACGCGGCCTGTGCGCCCCTTTACTCCTTTCCACCCCAGTGGCCGCACAACCACCCGGCCGTGGCATACGGGAGCGGCCTCGCTGGCCAGTTGTGATGTACTGATTTGCAATAAAACCATGTCTTCCTCTTTGGCCACACCAGAGCGCCCCTCGTCCCCAGTCGAGCCGGCAAAACCGACCAAGCCCCCTCGTGCGCGGAAGCCCAAGGCCACCCACGCCGTTGTCGGCGACGCACCCCCTCCCGCGGCGGAGGAAGAGTCGGATGCAGGCTACCAGCCCAGGATCCAGCAGCGCCACCAGCGCGTCCTGTTCACCGCGCAAAAGGTTGACGACGACAGTTTGCCCATTGCAGTGGATTCGGTCGATTGGCGCCACACCCCCATTGACGAAGACGCGTTCTATCACCCCCCCGCGCCGCTGCGCGACAGGCTGGGCTTCGTTGAGCTGGCCGACTACGCCGCCGTGCTCTGGCTCGCCGGGCGCCTCATTGTATCCTATGTTCTGTAAAACCCGATGTCCGGACCGCGCATCACCCACACCCGCCACACTGCTATCGGCCGCGGCTCTCGCACCACCACCCCAGATCCCAATAAACCCCGCTTCAGCGCCTTTTTCGTTTTACTGAATACAAACAAGGCGCCAAGGACAGATGCAGAGGCAAACCTGTGGGGCCGCGACCTCCAGGACGCCCTCGGCGCCGTCATCGACCACGAGTGGCGCGACGTCATCAAGTTCCGCGACGGCGTCACCCAGAACGGGCGCATCGACGCCATCCGCGTCAACTCGGCCCCGGAGATCGGGCCCAAGTTCGGCAAGCTGCACCTCCACGCCCTCATCGAGATCGACCACCGCGTCCAGGGGGGCGGGATCCACCTGCGCCCCCGCGCGCTCAAGGAAGCGGTGCGTCGACGCGGCAACACCGCCGCCGTCCGCGCCCTGCCCGCCATCTGGGTGCGCGGCTTCACCAGCCAAGCGGCGCTGCACCACTACATCGCGAAGGGCCTCCACACCAACCTCGACCTCTCCCAGTTCAGCGGCCCCGGCAGCTAGCGGTCGGGTGGTGATCGGGGTGGACAGCGGCACCACCAACTGCGGCCTGGCTGCTGTGGATGCGGACACGCGCGAACTGCTCTGGCAGAGCACCCACTTCATCTGCCGCCGGGCCCACTACGACGACGTGGCGGTGGCCCAGGACATCGTCGACGTGGTGCGGCATTTGATGGAGCGGTTTGGCCCCAGTGGCATACTGCAGGTGGTGGCGGAGACGCAATGGATGAGTGCACAGCTCCGCTCGGTGCAAGTCGGATTCACCACCGCTGTTGTGTCCCTCCTGAGCAGCCGGCACATCTCCCTGGTGAGCGCGGCGACAGTGAAGGTGCACTTCGTCAAGGAGGGCCTCGGCTTCAACGGGCACTATCAGAACAAGCGGGATGCCCTCGCCCTGTGCCGCCGGTGGCACTACCCCGTGGACAGCGACCACACCGCAGACGCCGTTCTCTTGGCACTGTACTGGCTTGATATAAATGGTTTATAAAACCCGTTTAAACTCAATGGATCAGGAAAAACAATATAGCAACACTAAAAATGCAATTTACATGAGAAAGCAACACAAAAATCCCGAGTGGCGAGAGAAACAATGTGAAAAAATAAAGAATCACATAAGGAGCGGCGGCGACTTCACGATCCGCAATGTTTCCAATTTCAATGACTTATGACATTGGAATCATTGAGACAGAGTTAATTCGATATCTGGAATCCCTTGGGTTTACCAGAGATACTCAATATCGCGAGATCTTTTTGCCTTGTAACAAAACGGCAATTCATCAGATGGTGTTTGACAGTGCACAATTCTGTGGAGAATTTATAAATGCTTAAGAGTGTTTACAATTCTGCTGCGGTGTCAGCGACACGAAGACATCGATGAGAGCGCGGCCCAAGTGGCGGAAGCTCTGGCCGATCATCGACGCTGGGAGATAGAGCAGGCCCATCACCGCCGATCCGTTCACCGTGTTTTTCACAGTGTCGTAAATCAGTTTCACCTCGCTCTCGAAGTACTCGGGGATGTCGCGCGTCACCACGTACTTGAGCCCGTAGTCATAATTCTTGTCGGTCTTGCCGGAGCCGTGCAAATAGGTCGGCTTCGGGTTGGGGCAGCGGCGGATCAGGCGCTTGACCGTCCACACCCCCGCGTTGACAAAGTACGTGATGCTCGGCACCGTGTGCGCCTCGGTGAACGACCACAGCACGTACCCGGTCGTCGCCAGCACCACCTCCATCGGGCCGAGGCCCAGCACGGGCGCGAGCACCTCGAGGACGCCGGTGTCGTACCCAATCGCGATGAGGGCCACGTCGGTCAGGCCGATGGCAATGCCCATGCTGGCCACGTACTCGATCGGGTGCTGCCAGATGGGCCCGATCTCGAGCTCGAGCTCCGGGCGGTCGAAGATGAGCAGCCGCACGAAGTCGCCCAGCGCGGCCCCGAGCAGCGCCTTCCACAGGATTTTGTCGTACCAGCCGAAGTAGAGGACGGACACCGCCGGCACCACCGCCGCGCCACCCGCCGCAAACGCCAGCTTCTCGAGCATCAGGCTGGTGTCCGGCTTCCACCCGCTGGACGAGGACGACGCGCCGCCGTGCTTGGCCGGCTTGTTGTTCGGCTCCAGCCCCCCTTGGTGGTGGTGCACCGGGGTGGAGTGCTTCTTGCCCGTCCCCTGCTGCGGCTTCCCGGCAGCGTGGTGCCCGGTCGACGTCCCGCCCGACGACGAGGACGAATGGGTTGAGACGTGGTGTGAAACCGCCCCGCCGTGGGGGCGCACGTGCGACGGCTGCTGGTGGCCCGCGGAGCCCGAGCCGCCGGAGGGCGCGCGCGAGATCGGCTTGGTGGCCGGCTTCTGTGGGACAGTGATGCCGTGGCCGTTGCCGTACGGGTTGCGCGTGGTCGGGTGTGTCTGCGGCAAATCGTGTTTCACCTCCTTCTTGGTGATCTTGTTGAGCACCTTCTCCTCGTGATGCAGCTTCTTCTGGGCCCGATGCTTGCGGCCCTCCTTCTGGTACAGCTGGCGCTGAGCAGCCAGTGCGTCGGCTTTCTTCGAGAGCTTGCCCACCTTGGTCTCCTGGTGGGCCTGCTTCTTCTGCTCCTTCTCCTCCTTCTTGGCCGCCTTCTTGGCCTCCTTGTGCGGCAAATTGGGGGCCGCCTGTGCAGCAGAGGGGGCGCCCGGGAGCGGCTGGCTGGCCTGGGCTGACTGCACCGGCGCGGGCGTCTTCAGCACCCCTGCTGGCGGTGGCTTGGAGGAAAGCGGGACGGCGTGATTCCCGCTGGCAATGGTCGGCAGGTCCGTGCGGTGGTTCATGGCCCACCCGAGCAGGTGTCCGTGTTGCTTTTTGCCCATTTTCTTATCGCTCTTTTAAAGACGGCTTGAGAAAAATGTCACGACACGGCTCCGTTTTCGACGAGGGCAAGGCGATGCAGATGATGCCCGAGGTGGAGCAGGCCGCCGAACCGTCCTCGCTGTGGGGCGTGGGCCACCCACGTCTGCCCCCGCCGGCGGGAAAAAAGCCCGACCCCCGGAAGGTGGCGGCCCGGCTCAAAAAGGACCCGCGCATCAGCGGCTACGACGACGCGATCGAGGAGCCCCTCGACGCGGCGCTTGACACGGTGGACGCCCAAAAGGGAAAGCGCCCGCTGCTCGACGTGGAGCAGAGCGAGGAGCCACCCGAGCCGCTCGTGTTCAACCTGGAGCAGCTCGGCGACGACTTCACCGTCACCTTCATCGGGAAGCGGCGCGAGGGCAAGACCTTTGCCATGCGCTACTTCCTCAACTACATGAAGGACCGCTTCCCGCGCGTCTACGTCTTCACCGCCACCAAGATCAACGGCTTCTGGCAGAAGTACATCCCGCGGCGCTTCATCTTCGACGCCTACTACCCGGGCGTCCTCGAGGCCATCCTCGTCGCCCAGCGGCAGCTGATCGAGTGGTACAACGGCGCCACCGACGAGGAGAAGACGCACGTCGACCCCCGCCTCCTCATCATCCTGGACGACGTCATCGCCCAGGACCTGCACCACGACGAGGTGCTCAAGTGGGTCTTCTTCAACGGGCGCCACATCAAGGCGTGCCTCATGATCACCGCCCAGTACGCCAAGGGCCTGCCGCCCGGCCTGCGCGAGAACACCGACCTCGCCGTCCTCTTCCGCCTGCACTCCCTGGCCCAGCGCGAGGCCGCCTCGGAGAACTTCCTGGGCCACTGGCCCAAGCGCAACGCCATGCGCTACCTGGACCGCCACGTGTGGACCGACTACGCCACCCAGCAGCGCCAGTGCCTCGTCGTCGACAACAGCGGCCGCAGCCCCATCGAGCACTCGCTCTACATCTGCCAGCCCAAGGAGCCCGCGGACGAGGGCCACTGGTTCCTGGGTTCGCCGGAATTTTGGGGTCCCGACACTCCGAAAGCCCATCAGCCCCGGCCGTGACCGGTCACGTGACTTTCCTTTTTTGGAAGGTCCTGACCTTTATTCCTTCTATAGTATATAAATATAATATCTCCGCAGAAAAAAAAAAAAGATATATATTTATATAAAGGTAACTAGGGTCAGACATCATCGCCAGTCTCCAATTAGCGGCCGCGGACGGCCGTGGGCCGGGGGTCCAAGGGGTCCGAGGGGAGAGGAGGGGGCGGGCCAATCTAATGGGAGTAACAAAACAATGGCAGCTCTTGTTTATGACGTCTCGAGGGAGGGGATTGGGTTTATGTCCGGCCTGGCCCTCGGTGGGCTCATCGCCAGCACCGTCAGCTCACAGGCGCAATCACTCCTGCTGGGCAAATCGCCCTCGACCGTCGGCGACCTGGCCACCGTCGCCATCAACACCGTGTCCCTGGGCCTCGGCTTCGCGGTGCCCATGATGTTTGTCCCCCCGCTGCTGGGCCTGGACGGATCCGAGCGCCTGGCCATGATGACCGGCCTGGGCGTGGGCCTGGCGCCGCTCGGCATGGTGACGCTGGCGGAGGCGCGGGGACTGCTCGCCCGCCAATAAAACCCATGCAACCCGCGCGTGCGCGCTATGTATTCATCCATAACCCGCTTCAATGTGATTGCGACGCAGACCCAGATGTACTGGAAGATCGCTTCGGTGCTCTTATTTGCGGCCGCTGTGGTGTTGTCGTGCAAGGCTTTGCCAACCCTGTTGCAGATTGGTCTGACTGGACAGCAAGATATATTAACACGCGCCTCCGCTCTGGCTCTGGCGCTTATCGTCGCATTTACCACTGGAATGAGCGCACAGCCCAGTACTATCGCCGCGGCCCAGCTGCTCCGTCTTGGCTGGTTGCTCATTTTGTCCACGTACTCTACGCTTCGGGCCAGGCGCTCTGGCGCACTCCAGGCGCCCTTGACTACTTCTATTTCAAAGATGGCTGCGGGGCTCTAGGCCCGAACGGCAAGAAGTTTCTGGAGCGCTGGATCGACCTGCGCGCCCGCACGCTGCAGTGCTTCGGCGTCGCGGTGCCCCAGCCACGCGCCCCGCACAGCACGCAGAGCTACATCGACGCCGACTTTGCGCTGATTTCGGTCATTTTTGACAACGTGATCTATGTTCCCGGTAAACGCCGCACCAAGAAAGATACCGTGTTATCGAACGGGCGGCGCAACGTCTCGCGGCACAACCTGATCAACTACAACTTTGTCATGCACCTGCTGGCGTACCGCCACGGGTGCCGCCAGCAAATGCAGTGCCACTTCTTCTGGCCGCTGACCGAGAAGGAGAAGACGCTGCAGAAGCTGCACTATATGTGGTCCCTGCTGGTGGCGGCCACCCCCCCGACCGCGGCGTGGGAAATCCCGCCACTGGCCCACATCCTGGACCCCGGCTACCGCTACGACAGGGCGCACGACGGCATTCCGTCCCCGTGCCCGATTACGACCATGATAACACAGCGCACCGCACACGATTGCCACGGTAAAAAGCGGAAGCATTTGGACGTTTACTGCGATGTGTACAGCAGATACAACAGGGCGGCGCTGACCGCCAGCGTGACGGCAACCGCCACTCCGGTCTGGCGATGCTGGCCCGATGGGGCGGGCGGGGCCGACGTGGCGACTGGGTCGTGGCGCCGCGGGGCGTCCAGCTCGGTCAGGCCGGGGTTGTTTACTGCGGGCGGGCCGACCAGCGAGTCGCGGCTCTGCAGGTGCCGCTCCCTATCGAGCAGCACCCCGTCCGCCAGCGCCAGCGCCTCAATGAGCGAGGCCACCTGGGGGTTGGAGACCACCTCGTCGACACGGCGCTTCCGCAGCGAGGTGCGCGAGGCGGCCATGTCCACCACGCGGGTGTTGTGCATTGCTGCGTCGTGTGCGTGCTCGGACCGCAGCGTCTCCCGCCACTCGGGCGGCGACGGCGGGGGCGCCGAGACCACGTCCGCGTCGGGGAGGACGTAGGCCACATCACCACGCGGGCGCTTGTGGTCGCCCGGCTTGACGCGTGCACCGCCGCCGACGAGAAGGTGCTGTTTGCGCGCACTTCTGTTGTGGGCGCTGACCATGCCGCCGTTGGCAATTACCGCGCCGTGGCTGGGCATGTCCTTTTCCGGCGCGGCGTCGACCAGTGGCTGGGAGTTGTAAAATCCGTGCGCCGCAGCCAGGAATTCTTTGTCTACCTTTGAACGCAGCATCCTTCTCCTTTTGCCAATGTCGTCAGAAAATCCCGCCGCGGGACCCGGCTGCCGCGCCCTGTTCATGCCCGTCAACAAGCCCGCCGTCACGCTGGAGATACCCGAGCCGCTGGGCGTCGCGGAAATCGAGTCGCTGTTCTCGCCGCCGATGTGCGAGGAGTTCGTCCTGGTGTGCGTGCCCGTCCCGGTCGGCGACACCTTTGAGTCGTATGTCATCATCAGCCACCTGGTGGGCGAAATCTGGACCCTGCGCCAGCCGTACAACCGGTGGGCCAGCTACCTGCTGAAGCGCGCCCTGTACGGGGACGTGTTCTACGGCCCGATGTCGGCGATTCGCATGGAGGACTTTATGATTAATACACTTTTTTATACTGAATAAAGGCGGACTAAACGAAAACGCCCGAATACACCGCGAGGACGGACGGGAGGGCCCACCACGGCAGGGAGGTTTCTTCCACGGGAAGTGGCTCGCCATCGGGTCCGAATGAGCAGGACGGTCTGATCGCCCACATTAGCCCCGAACCGATCGCGAACCCGAGCGCCATGCGGCCGACGGGGCTCCAGGTGCCGCGCATCAGGCCGACGCTGTCGTAGAACCGCTCCGCTACATTCTGGGGCGCTGCGAGAAGTGTTCTCTCCTCTGCCAGGCGCGTAAGTAGTTGCGTGTCGCCCATTTTTTACTGGTGCCATTAGATAAGCGAGGTGGCGGTGCGCTCGTTTACAGGACGATCTGCGACGCCTGCCAACCCGGAAAGGCCTGTCAAGCCAACCCCACCGACCTGTGACGAAGCGCTGCCTAGACCGCTGCCAAGCATGTCAAACGGCAGTGAGCCCTTCTGTCGCCGCCCAACACCGAGGCGCAGTGGGCTGAAGAGGCCGCGGTTCAGCACTGCATTGTCGCCACCGGGGGCTTTGGCGAACCAGCTGTGCGGATCCCACGCCACACCCACGGGGAGCTCGACGGCCCCGCTGGAGAGTGCATAGAGCAAATCGATGTCCTCCTTTCCTTGCGGACCATGCAAACTGATCTTGGCCAGGCGGCGCTCGAGCTCGATGCGCTCGTCGATGATCGCCTCCTGCTCGCGCACCAGATCGGGAAAGACGCGGTCGCGGATTTGTCGCTGCGCGGGGTCGCGCGAATCGTAGAGGCTCATGACAAAGCGCTTCTGGGCGGCAGACTCCTGCGCCAGCAGCTTGTCGCGCATCCACTTAAGGTCGAGGTCGGTGAGTGTTTTTTGCCCGAGCGACGCGGGCGCCTGCGCTTTTAACTGCATGATCTGGTCGTTGGGGTCGCGCGGGTACATGCGCACGGGGTAGTCGTTTCTGGCCCGGCCGCTGTCGCCTGCGGCTTGGTGCAGCCCGCTGTCGGCCGTGTCGGCCGGGCGGACGTAGTTCTGGTCGAACTTCGCCTCGAGCGCCTCCAGGCGGCGGTGGAGGTCGCGCGCGTGCTCCTTGGACGGACGCATGGCACCCTTGTTGCCCTCGCCCTTGATGGCCTTCAAGCTGGTACTCTTCTCAGTCATTGGCTTATTTGCCCATAAGATTAGAAAGCGCTTTTTACAAATCGTCCGCTGCCTTCAGGATGGTCTCGTTGGCCGGGGTGGCGCGGAAGTGGGCCTCCTTCCGGCCGGCACTATAGGCGGCTGCGGCCTGCGACAGCTTGACGGTGAAGCGCACCCAGTACGGGCTGGCAAACGCGTCGCCCCACTCGGCCACGAACTCGCTGACCTCCGGCTCGACCAGCGCCTGCGTCTCCTCGTTGGCAAACCAGCTGCCGAACCCGGCCAGGTCCCACTGGAGCGGGTTGATTTTGAGCTGCATCGTCACGGTCTCCGCGCCGTAGCCGACTTGCGCCAGACCGCCGCGGATCATGGCGTCCGAGCCCCGGGCGTTCATCGTGGCGCGGATGTTGTTCAAAAAGCCGAGGATGTCGCGCTCGTCGTGGCGCACGGTGAAGTGCGGGCGGGGCGGCAGGCTCCGGGCGAGCATCGGGTTGGCGTAGTAGCGCTCGATGATGCGGATGTACGCCGTCTTGCGCTTAATGGCTGCCTCCAGGCCCTTGTCGGTGGTCTGCTGCGCCACGGCGTTCAGGGCCTTCTTCTGGAGGGCGACGTCGGCCGTCAGCGGCGCCTTTGGCTTGCCGTCGGCCTGGCCCTTCTTCTTTTTCTCGTCCACCGGATCGCCACCAGCGCCGCCGCTCAGCATGCCCTTCTGCCCGGCGCGCTTGCGGGCTGCATAGGCGGCCTCCAGCTGGCGGGCGGATGTCTCGTCGAAGAGGGGGATGCCGGGCAAGTTCTGCTCCATTCGGGTGTTGTGATGGGGGTTTTAAAACCCGCCACACTCTTTTGCCACCCAACCAGTGAATGCCGAACGAGCCCGCCGACACCGAAATGACCTCCGAGGAGGACACCGTCTACACCTCGTCCGGCGAGGAGGATGACGACTCCCAAGTGACCGTGTCCAGCTCCGACGTCAGCTACCTGAACGAGGTCGACGACGACTCTGACTACGAGCCCGAGGCAGAGGAGACCGACGACGAGGACGACGAGCGCATCGACTACCTGGAGGCGCGCGTCGAGGCCCTGAAGACGGAGGTCCGCGAGCTGAAGAGCACGATCCGCAACCTCGAGACCGAGAACGCGGAGCTGCGCGCCGGCCTGTACAAAGCACCGCGCCCCTCACGCCGCGCCCCCTAAACCTAATCGCTTTTATTAAAAAACCTGAATGATCCCAGCCGCCGTTCTCGGGCTCTTGCATTACACCCGACTGCCGCATGACAAACCCGTGGCAAACAGCACGCTGGCCCACCCCCCGCCAAAGCGCACACATCGGGCCGCTGAAAAGCACGCCGCCGACCTCATGGACCGGCAGCCGCAGCCCGTCTCCCACGGGCGGCTGTTCGAGCGCAAGCTGCCGTGGCTGCGACCCATGCTGGGGAACAAGCCGCCACCCAAGAGTGTTACGCCGTTCCGCGAAGCGTATGACAACAACCTCCGCACCAACGCACGGCTAACGCAGGAGGAGATCGTGACGATGAGCTCGCTGCGCAACCAGACGTACAACCCGGACCTGCCGCTGACCGGCCGCAACGGGGCGGTGCGCAACTGGCGCATCGAGTGGAGCCGCAGTCTGCCCCGCATGGAGCCGGGCGCCGAGCTGATCCTCCCGTCCGCACACGGGGCAAAGGCGCCACAGCAGGGCCCCTGGGAGCGCCAGAACTACGTGTCGCCGTGGCACCCCCCGCACGAGCTGATGCGCCCGTCCGCCCTCGTCCCGAACCGGAGCAAGGCGTTCAAGGGCGTTTACCGCGTCACTGACCACGTGTCCCGTCCCCTGCTTTCTAAGGTTTAAGTGTAAACTGTCAATATGGCTAGTGCATCACAAGCAGTTATCCGTTCGCTCGGGATGAGCGGCATAGGGGCAAAACATATCCTGAACGACAACTCGCCCCATTATCCGCTGGACCCGGTGGTCTCGACCGCCCACTTGACGGAGCACATCGAGCTGCGCCCGACCATCGGCGCGATTGCCCCGGACGGCACCGCGGAGTTCGACATCAGCCTGGACGCCGATGTGCTCAAGAAGCTGACCCTTGAGCTGCATCTGTCGGCCATTGCGAACGAGGTGGCCACGCAGAGCGCGTACGTCAACTGGATCGGCCTGGCGTGTTGGGACGAAATCACGGTGCGCTTCGGCACCGAGAAGCTGCAGACCACGATCCGCAGCGAGGAGATGTACGCCAAGATCAACAAGCTGATGGACGACGAGGAGCGCCTGATGGCGCAGAAGATGCTCGGCTTCGACACGCTGGCCAATCGTGCCGCGGCGGCTGCAACCGCACAATATGTCTACGTCCCGCTGTACACCCTCCTGGGCCTGCACATCGGCGCCGACCCGAGCCAGAGCATTTTCGTGCGCGGCCTGGGCGAGCGCCTCAACCTGCGCATCCACTTCCGCCCGTTCAACAAGTGGATCGAGGCAAACGGCTCGCTGGCCAGCCCGACGTCTGCCACCACCGTGCTGAGCGACAGCTACCTGTTGTGCGAGTATGAGCACGTGTACGACGACGAGCGCGCCAAGCTGGAGCAGATCTACAGCATGCCGCGCCGCTACGTCTTCGACGAGTATCAGTACAACAGCACTGTGCGCATCCCTGGCACCCAGGCGCTCTCTGGCTCCCTCGACGTGGAGCTCCGCAATTTCAATCAGCCTGTCTCCTTCTGGGTGGTTATCTTCCGCTGGGCCGCAGACTTGGATCGCGTCAATCTGCTGGCCGATCCTGGTTTGGTGGAGGCTACCTTTGGCTTCCGTGCATTCAATGTAGATGATTGGTATAATGCGGGTGATCCCCTTATCTCACATGTGACTGTGAAAAGTGGCAGCAGCAACTTCATCTTGAAGCGTTCACCGGTGCAGCGTCTCGTGACTTATGAGCACGCCCGTGTGTACAAGGGTAGCAACGATGTTGGTGTGATCTCTTGGTCTCACTCCTACGATCCGTCCCGCCCCAACGCCGTCCTGGGCTTTGTCGACCCGAGCCAGATGGAGCGCCCGGTTCTGACTCTGGAGTTCTCCGGCACTGCTGCGGCTTATGCCACCATCAACGCCGCGGCTACTGCGCTGCTGGGTGCCAACTCTGATTTGGACGTTACCGTGCTTGCGGCGACTAAGAATCAGCTCAATTTCGACAACCACCAAGTCCGCCATCCGTTCAACTAGGGTGGAACTGGTTACACATATCACGGATGGCCTCTCCAAATTCGATGCGGCGCTCGTATGGGACAACATACCATTCAGTTTTCTTACAGAACTCGGTGGAAACAGGTGGATACAGACCGCGCAGTTTGGTGTGTATTGCATGTTCAACAACAAAACGACCATATGCATCACCAATAGGAAAGATGGCAAACAGCATAATCGTCGGATCTCCCTGGGAAAACATCGCGAGTCGATGCCACATTGATATGCTGCTGCCCACTTTGAGATGGGTGTTACAACGGCCCGTTTCGACAATGTATATCCATGAACCGATGCCATTGCCAATGGGCCATATCTGTCGTTTATTTGCATTAAAACGAGTGCGGTACTTTCCAACATGCCTTTTCTGGTATTCGAGATGGCGAGCACGCCATTCCAGGTCTGTCGCATAACGGTTGCGCAGGCGTTCCTTATCGCAACTGCGGTATTCTGGGTCTAATGCCCGGCGGTTGCGCTGGTATTCTCGCTTATATGCACGTCGACGTGCTCGTTTGGCCTCCATCTGGTCATCATCGCCATCACGAGAGCGTTTGGGGTTGCGGGGTGAGTCCATTCTAGACAGATGTAGTAAAGGGGGTTTTATGGCCAGCCCCACTTTCTCAGATCTGCCAGAGGAATTGCGGCAGGCGGTGCTGCGGAAAAGCCACGGGCTGGGCGCGGTCGCGCGGGTCAAGCGGCTCCTTTCCGCCGCAGCCATCGGACTCAGTATCGACGGCGGCGTGGACGAGCCAACCACTGCGCTCTACCGCCGCATCCTGGCCGCTACGACCACCGACCGCCACGTCCTCAAAGCGGTCCAGACCTTTACCTCTGATCTGGTGAATTCGTTGGAATGGGCCTACAACGCCGAGCGCTGCTGCCTCACCGTCGAGGCTGACCTTTTTGCAAGATACATCCTCCGGCCTGTTCTCTACAGCGTCACCGTCGACTACACCGCTGTCCATAATGAGCTGGAGCTGGGCGAATACCCGGTGCTGCGGAACGTGCTGGTCCGCGGCGTAGCAAAGCTGCACGACCAAGTTGTTTTTAAATCGAGCTTCGCGCACGTGGTCGGGCGAGAGCCCATCTACTGTGCAAAACCGTCCTAGCCCAAATGACCTGCCCCGAGCTCCCCCCTGAAATCGTTGAGCGCATCCTCTACGAGTCGCACCGCGTCGGTGTTGTTGCTGCCGTCCGCCGTGCAATCAAGAACGTTTCCGTCGAGGCCACGCAAAACGGCGACAGCATCTATCTGAACCTGTCCTTCTGCCCCTCGGTGTATTTCCTTGATACCATCAAGACGGTGCCGCCGACGCGCATGGCGCTGGCCGAGGCGCGCCTCTTCCGCGACACCCTCGACGGGGTGCTTGCGCCGCAGCACTTTCCTAATGTCTCCATCTTCTCGTTTGATGTGCGCGAATGCCGCGAATCGTTTTTTACCTATACAATAACGGTGGAACACAAGCCATTCGCCACCAAGGACGAACAGCGCGTCCTAGAGAACATGGTGTACTTCGCGGCCTCGTTCCTCCACTGCAAGGTCGCCTTCATGGACCCCATATACCGTTATTTGACATGCAAGAGTACGGATTCTGCTCGCAGTGACGGCCAAGCCACGCCATTCGTTGCATATCCGTAAAAATATCGTAAAGGAGCATGCACCAAATGAACAGCATCAGCAGCACGGTGGTTGCAACGATGAGATAGTGCCAATTCATTACAGGGAGGAAATATCAAATGCGTTTTATGAAAACTGATGTCAGACCCGCTCCCCTATTATGCCCGACCGGCCCACTCCGGCCTGGCGCCCGTTGGCGGGGCATCGTGGCGTGACCTGCCCAACGAAATGCGGGAGCGCATCCTAGGCGAGAGCCACAACGTGGGCGCCGTGCGCCGGATGCAGCGCTTTCTGCTGCGCGACTCTGTGCGCATCCGCATCGGCATCCAGGACCACGACGACCTGGTGGGCTATGCCTTTTCACACCTGTACCGCGCGCTCGACGACCTCGAGGTGAACGACCGGACCACGGACGACCTGCGCAATTTTAAGCGCGACTACATTACGCTGCGCTCACATAGTATCGAGAACGGGGTGCTGCGCATGGTCGTTGATGCGGATGTGATAAAGCAGGAAACGCCGAACGGCGATGCGCGACACGTCCTCTACACCCTCTCGGTCACCGGCCCACTGGACGAGCTGAGCATCCACGAGCGAACGGTGGTGCGAAACATTGTGCTTTACTGTGTTGCGGTTGTGCACCGGCGCCTCCGCTTGCAATTCTTACGCCCTTAGTAAAAATGAGCGCCAGCCAACTCTCCGGACCGGCACTTGATGAGTGCAGCGCGTGGCAGAAGGTGACGCTCAAGTTCGACCCCACCGGGGGAAACGAGCAGACGTTTCTCCTCACGTCTGGTGGAGTGGACGGGGCAAAGCAGATCTACTTCCTGGGGGCGGACATGATCACCGTGGCAGGGGCCCACCGCGACCTGCGGCTGCACTTCCCGGGCAGCAGCCTCAATTACCGGCCCAGCATCACCGGTGGCATTGGGATGAACGGGGGCAACGACGGCGTCCACTTCGTGCTGCCGGCGGACGGCCACCTCGACCTGTCGACCCCGATTCCGCTGCTGGCCGACGACGCCCTTGGCGGCAAGATCCAGCAGATCACGTGCGCCCTGAGCCGGCACGACGGCTCCGCGCCCACCTACACAGAGCTGTACGTGCACCTGGCCGTGACGCGCGAGCGACGCAACAATCCGCGCAACGACTACTCGTATATCGGCGAGACGCCGTACCGGGGCGCCCGCTTCCAGGCCATGAACCAGTTTTAGTCGTGCATTTTGACGCACACGTGCCCCGTAAACGCGTCCACATACAAGTCGCCCGCGGTGATGAGGTGCTGGTCGGGGTCCATCGACGTGGGCAGGTCCCACATCAGCTGCAGGGTGCCGCCGTCGGGCGTCAGCTCGAAGCGCATCCCCCGTGGCGGCGCCAAATTGAAGAGGGCGAGCGTGGGCCCGACCCCGTCGCGCACCAGCGTGACCGCGTTTCTGGCGGGCGGCGACGCGCGCAGGACAACGGCGCCCTCGCCCAGCTGTTGTATGGTGATTGACTTGTCTGGAATTTGGATCATTTACGAAATTAGGGTTTTATTAAAGACCATGAAAGTACGATTGGGGGACGCGCGGGATCGCGGTTCGCGGGATGTTGTCATACGGGTCGTAGTGGTAGTGCACAATGCCGTTGGCATCACTCGCCACTGCCTGGGACAAGTACTGGGACACCAAAGCGGAGGCTGGAATATGCGTTGCTGGCGCTGATGTCCACGTCAGAGAGCGCTTTGCGGTCACTGCGCGGTGCGTCAGGAAAACCAACAGGCCGGCTGTCAAGAGAGCGAGCGAGTCGCCGTTCATCAGGAGTGAGTCCATCGGGGCGGGGGCTTTTGCGTTCTTTGGCAACAGGCTTTAGTTTTCCCTCCGCGATCTTGGCGCGCACCGAGTCCCACAGCGAGACGATGTGCTTCCGCTCGTTCTCGCCGATCGGGACCGAGAGGCTCGTGGTCGACGACGAGGAGCTGCTGCTATCGTTGAGCGCCGCGGGGTGGGCGTTTGTGATGTTGATGACGATGTGTTGCATCTCGTTCTGTGTCTGCGAAACGGCGGTGGCGACAGATGCTTCGGGGCTGGCGTTTACTTTGAGGTTGATGCTTTCGCGGCGCTTCTTGTACTGAGACCAGAGATATTTTGCAAGCAGGCCCATGCCGGCGGCCAGCAGCGACAGAAACGTCAAGAGGGCTGCGCCGAACGTCGAGATGAGCAGCGAGCGCTCGTCCGTGGGCGAGTGACCGCCCGACCCGGACGTCGAGTTCATTATTCTTTCTATAGAGGAGAATAGAATAGATGGCAGTTGCGTACATAAACTCCGACTTCCACGGGCGCGGACACACCCACGTGTCGCCCGACTTTGATGTGCACGAGTGGCAGCGCCGGCAGGCGCCGATGGGGGTGCTGCTCGAGGGCGTCAAACGCCACCAGGCCCGGCCGGTTACGCTGACGAAGGCGCCCGGCCACATTGTCCACCCCGCGGGTGCTGCGCGCTCGCTCTACGGCGAACGCCACGCCATTGTCGCCGAGGTCGGCCACCACCTCCGCAGCCAGGAGGACCACTGGGCGTCGCAGGCCAGCCACCGCAGCAGCGGACGCGCCTCCAACACCGCGGCCAACCACACCCCGTCCCGCGTGCTGGTGAACCCCGAGTTCCTCTGGGACAGCGGCATTTCGCACGTTGCGCTCAACAAAATGCCGAATTTGACCGAGATGCACGACCCGATTGCCGCACAGCGCCGGTTCGGCTAGAGTAAACATGTTTACGGTTTCCAGAAAACGTTGTCCATCGGCGTGGGGTGCTGATACAGGAGCATCAGGACGGCGCGCTCGAGCCGCTGCCAGAACCAGCGCGGCGCATCACGTGAATACCCAAGGTCGGGGATACCCGGCGAATCGTCGAGCACCCACTTTGCTGCATATAGGGCACACATGTTCAAAATATGCCTCTTCTTGATCGGAAGGCGCTGGCATCCTCTCTGGATCGATTTCTTCGAAAGGGACGTAGTGACCCTCGCATGAATGGATATGCATAGCGCGCGGCAGGATGCCCACTCGCCCACACTCATGCAGCGCCGCAGCGAAGAGTCGGACAGCAGTTGGATCAAAGGGAAAACGCCTAAGCGCAGCGTTGGACGAAAATTTTCCATAACAATAAAGGGATGACTCGCTGATGACGCCGCTCTCGGCGTTGTAGTAGAACTGGATGTGAGTGGCAGCGCGGTCACTGAAGGAAACGACGGCTGCCACCCGGCGACTTGTGACCCAGTACTGCTGTACGTCGGGATACATGCCCAGGACGACGGGCTCATGCTTATGCCATGCGCGGTGGAGACGTGTGCAGGTGGCAGCAAGGGCGCGGGCGGGTTGAAGATCATGCCACGGGGCCAGCCAGCGCAAGAGGGTGAAGAGGCAGTCATCAGGGAGCGCGAGGAGATTCATTTGGTGTTGCACCCATCTGCGGCACGGGCCGGGTCGGGGGCTTTATATAGCGGGCCAGGGTCGGCTGGCGGCAGTGGGAGCACAGCCCGAGCCGCTTCCCCAGCGCCACGTTCTGGTCGTCGATCAAAAACCGATTGCACTTTCCGCACTGAACCGATGGCCCTGTCTCACCTCGTGCATCCGGTGCTGTGGCACTTTGAGTACTGGCCGTTTGCGGATGCGACATTGTGCTCTGCTTGCTATCGCGATCGTGGGCAGGGCGCGGCGGAGTGGCTGGTTTTCTTGTCCGACGGCCACTACGGCAATGTGTGCGACTCGTGTCTGGCGTACCAGATGGAGACGTGGCACATCTTCCGCGACGAGCGGGTGACCGTGGAGATGATGAAGCCGATCCGCTCCGTCCTCGAGGAGCTCGGCCCCGGGCCGACGTGCCAGTCCGTCACGGGCACCTGGTACACCCCCATTGTGCGTCAATCTAATCGCCCCTAGTAAAAAGCCGATGTCAAACTACGTTCTCGGTTCCTCGTTTGTTTTCGGCTACAGCGCAACCGGCGCACTGCTCGGGCGCATCGTCGACAACGTGTCGGACCGCCTGGTGCGCGAAAGCGACCTCGGCGCGGGGTACGACGGGCTGGTGGCCGCGCTGCAGCTGATGGGCGGCGTGATGCTGTTCGGCGAGCTGCAGCGGGTGCTGATCAGCGAGCGCGACTCGGAGCTCGGGCGCACCATGGGCCTCATCTTCTTCCTCCAGGCCCAGCCGGGCCTGCGCCGGCGACTGCACAACTTTCTGACCGACGTCGAGCGCATCGTGCTGGGCGAGAGCATGACCGACCGCCAGCCGCCCTCGGGCGGACAATGCGGCAAGTGTTCACAGAGTGAAAAGCACATGTAATGTTTATAGCATGTCGTCTGCAATTGTGAGAAACAAGTAAATGTATCGCATAAGACGGAAGATTTGAGGGACCGCGTATTTGCTCTGGTCGATGCGGATGAAGGGGAGCTGCTTGCTGATGGCCTCGGCGCAGTCGCGAAAGTTGCCCTCCTCGCCGCGGGGGCCGTCGGGCCAGCGCGTGAACACGTCGGTCAGGGCGTCGCGCATCTCGGGGGTGCACATCTGCTTCAGGCCCACCAAGAAGACCATCGCGTTGGCCACCGAGGGGAGCGCGGCCATAACGACTTGGTGCTCATCGCCGACCAGGTTGTCCTTCAGGAAGGTGCGGAAGTTGGCGTACTTGTCCACCAGCAGGTCGTAACACGAAGTCATTTTGGGCAGAGGGGGTTTTATGGCAGTTTGCCATACGCCAGGTCGTACGCGGCCCAGTCCACATAGTGCTTGTGCACGATGGCCTGATTAAGCCGCATTTCGAGCCAGTATAGACACTCGAGGTAGTAACTTCTGTATGCCCCGTAATAGGGGCGCTTCGCTGTACAGAGACACATAGCGCAAAGCCACTTCCCCCACTGGACCGCGTTCCCGAATGTAAGCATTGACATGGCAGCCCCGCAGTCGCGCGGATTGATCAAGTGGCCGACGTACGTCATATTCGAAGCGAAGTCCCGAAGCCCGCACATGTAGCATTCGTCCTTCCATATGATGTGCTTATAGTAAAAGCAGTATGGCCGGACCGGCGGGATCAGGAACGGGTTGAGGCACGAAATGATGTCGCGGGGCAGCCGCCCGAAATACGTCAGGGGGTCACGGAGAACAGTGTTCATTAGATGGGAATCAAAAGCGGGGAATCAGACAACTCGAACAGGTCACGGCACCGCACGTCGTCGACCACGCTGGGGACGGACACCTCCAGTGCAAACTTGATGGAGCACACCCGCCGCGACAGGTCGACCAGGTCGCCGAGAAACCTGTCGGCGGTTGTGTGGTCGAAGAACTCGAAGCACCGCACAATCGGGTTGAAGAACGGGGTGTACCGCGCCATTCCGCTTTTGAGGACGTTCATGGCCTCGTCGATGTGCTGCTCCTCGGGCTCGTAGGCAAACGTCCGGATCACGGCCACTGGAGTCGTCACCTCACTCAGCTGTTGCAGTGTCTGGATGAGGGAGACGTTGTAGTAGAGCGCGTCGGTGAACGCCTTGGTGTGCAGGAGAACGGCCATTAGGTCAGACGGAGGCGGGAGCAGAAGGTGAAGTGGGGCGGGGCGGCGTCCAGTTCGTTCATGAGTTTTTCGTAGCTGGACCAGCCGGTCTTGAAGGTATTTGAGAGCGTGTTGAAATTTTGAATCAGCGACGGCAGCGTTTCGTAGTAATTGATTTCCGCGCACTGCGTGTTGCGCAGCGTGGTCACCAACGACTGCATCTGGTGCGTCACGCCGTTCATGCGGATCAGCAGCGTGCGCAGCAGGCGGAACAGCGCCACGCGCTTGTCGCGGCACGCGTCGTCGCAGCTCACTTCCAGCTCGAACTGCCCGAGGCGCCCGTTCGCGCGGAGCGCACTGGCCCCGTCGAGCTCGCTGGCCAGCGTGTTGACGCCGGTCGATTCGGCTGCTGCTGCGTTGTTTGACTCCATTAAAGTGATGGGTTTTATTACATAATGTAGTCACTCAGTCTCTCGCGTGAATACATCTCAGCAGCAGTGGTGAACGGGCGGTAGCCGAACGCCACCTTGTCGTCGATCTCTTCCAGCGACAGGCCGGGGTGCTCTGACAAAAAGTATGCGCGCGTTTCTGCGTACGAGCGGAAATGCACCATCTGGAAGACGTCGCCACGGGTGTCGTACTCGTTTGTGCACTGGCCGCCGCACACACGCTTGACAAACTCCTGCACTGCCATGCCCACCGCATGCGAGCTGAACCGGGCGCCGTAGTACTCCTTGTAGTAAGTCACCTCGATTTCCGTGAGCCACGACGGCACCAGCGGATCGTACTTGGAGTGGTGCCGGGTGACGTAGTTGTCCATCACCATGCCACTCTGCTGGGTCTCCATCTTGCGCACGGCGCTGGTGAGCTTGATGTCGAAGTTGCAGCGTTCGCGCAGCATGTTGAACAGATTCTGCTCCATCCGGCCCAGGACGTTCTGCTGGATGCGGCTGTGGATCTGGCCGCGCAGCGTGACGCGTGCCCACCGGGTGCGATACAGCTCCACCGGGTAGGTCTCACTGAAGAAGAGGGCCAGCGACGCAATCACGTCCGGGTCCTGCAGCTTGTGGTAGAACTGCACCGCCCGGGGGTCGTTCGTCGCGTAGTGCTCCTTGTCGGCGACGCAGATGACCGAGCGCCGGTCCTCGCTCTCGGCGGGCAGCTCCAGCGTGTTGGTGGCCAGAAAGAGGGACATGAGGCCGTGGTGCTGCTCGGCATCGTAGCCTTTGCGCTCAACCGTGCGCACGTCACCGCCGGTGTGCATTTTGATTTGCTCCCACTGTTTGGCCGAGACGTTGCTCTCGTCGGCAAACACGGCCCGCTTCGTCGCTGCGGCATTGAAGTGGCCCGCAATGTCGTCGATCCGGCTCGTAAAGTGGCAGTGGTTGACGCCATAGAGGCTGCGGCAGAGGTATTGCAGCCACGTGCTCTTGCCGATCCCCTGGCGTTCGCTCTGATAGACCAGCACCCGGCCCACCACCGCGGTCCGTGGATTGACAAACAGGTCTGCGATCACGCCCAGCGCCATCAGCGACAGCTTTTCCATGCCGCCGCACAGACACTCGTGGTGGAAGCGCAGCACGTCGTTCAGATCGCTGTACTCGCACTTCAGGTCCGAGTCGTACATCGCGCGCGCACGGGTGATTTTGGTGAGCCAGAACGAGGTGCTGCCGTAGAGGCACTGCCAGCCCGCCCAGCCGTCGAACGTGTTCAGCACGTTTTCGGGTGTCATCATCACGTCGGGTTTCTGGGCCCGGTCGTAATCGTACATCGAGCCCCCGATGCCGCGCACCGACGTGAGCTGGCACAGCTGCACCAGCATGTCCACCAGGGGTATCGCCTTGCGCCCGGGGATTTGCGGCGGGCGGAACGCGGGCTGTATCCAGTGGTTGCGCATCGCCGAGATCTTGCGGCGCACAAAGGCCGGCTGCTGGAATTTGCCGTCGTGGGACATGCCGCCGCACTTCAGCACCAGCTCCGAGCCGCACACCACCATACGCATCTGGCACCACGTCACCAAGGCGGCCCAGCCCTCCGCCGTCGTGGCGCGCATAATGTGGCCGACCATTTCGCCGTCGCTGTAGGTGACGTTGTACTGGTACGCCAGGGGGTGCTTCTTGTCCTGCGACAGGATTTCAATGGCCTGCCACACATTGGAGTGCGCCTCCAGGTGCGTGCGCACCAGCGCCTGCGACGCGCTCGAGGCCTTCACATTGGCCGCGTTGCGGGCCAGGCGGTGGCGTTGCAGCATCAGCACCGTCTGCGAAGGCGGCGGATCGGGTAGGACCTGACTGCGTGCCTTGAGGACTTTCTGCACGTCCACTGGGGCACACGCAATGGAGTCAAAGGCGCCGAGCAGGTTGTACATCGTGTCCAAGCGGCCGTCCTTGGTCGTCAGTGGCCAGCGCATCTGCAGCGAGTTGTACACCGCGGGGTCGATGCCGACCACCTCGCGCACCAGCGCGCCCACGTGCGCCATAATCGGCTTGAAGTCGCTATAGGCAATGTGCATGTTCGGAAAGTAGATGTGCGCCTTCTTCCGGTTCGTCCGCTGGCTGAAGATGCTGCAGTACAGCTTCTTCTTGCCCTTCCGGTCGAGGGCCTCGTCGTTCAGCGTGGTCAGCGAGCGGCACAGCGCGTCCCCGAGGGCCCGCACCACCGTGTCCCACGTCGTGTCGCTGCGCTTGTCATCGATGTCGAAGTACGGGATCACGGCCGCCGGCTTCAGCACAAGCGCCCGTTCGTCCACGTACAGCATGCCGGGGTTGGCAGCGATCAGTTCAAGGAACCACAGCTCCTTCTCGTGGTGCAGGGTCCCGTACTCGCGGAACGGCTCACCAGTCTCGCTCCAGGCACGGGCGATGATCATGTTGCGTGGCTCGCCATCACGGATGAACGCGCTGGACACTGAGGCGTGCAGATACGGGGGGATGCGGACTGCCATTTGCCCGGGTTTTGACCTGTGCCACTGGCGGTGACGGAATTTCCGGTTTTATAGGTGAGAACCGGGACACCTGTCCCTAGTTACCTTTATATAAATATATATCTTTTTTTTTTTTCTGCGGAGATATTATATTTATATACTATAGAAGGAATAAAGGTCAGGACCTTCCAAAAAAGGAAAGTCACGCCCCTTGTCCAGTGGCCAGTCAAAAAGGAAAGTGGGTGGGAAAACAAAAGGGGAAGTCGCCCCAGCCCCTCATGGGCCAACCGCACAGCTGACCGGAAGTACCGCCTGCTGTGGGCGGGATGAGGTCGGGCTGTGGGCAACTGGGTGCGGCTTCGCGGGTCGAGACTGCCGGTGGGACGTTTTGGACCTTGCCCCCGTGCCAAGGGCCGCGGTCCGGCTGGGCCGACTTTTTTTGGGGACCGTCCCCAGGGACCGTCCCCAGGGACCGTCCCCAGGGACCGTCCCTAGACGGTCTAGTTGGTAAAAAAATATTTTTATTTTTGGTCGGCCTCAATGGCCTGGCAGATCTGCGCCATGAGCCAAAGCTCGTACGGCACGATCCCTCCGCGGCTGGGCTGCCGGCCCGGCTGGAAGGGGGGTGGCTGTAAAAAATCAGCCTCGCTTTTGAAGTGGCGAACCACGAAATCGGGGGAGTTGTCCATCAGATGGGAAGAGAAAGAGAGAAAGCCAATGTGGCTGGGACTGGACGGGCAGCCGGCAACTTAAAAACCCCGCCCGGGCGGCCGGGGCCGCGGTCCGCCCGCTGAAAAAATCACCTCCGCTCCAACCTGGCCGCGAAGTAAATTTGGCGAAGCAAAGGCGCGATTCAATTAACTTCGCCAATTTCAAAAAAATATGCGGCCATAAGACTGCGGACAAAAATCAACTTCGCCACCGAACAAACTTCGCCATGGCCACTACTTCGCCAAACATGGACAATGAAACTGGCTACTACGACTTCGCCACTCAACTGCAGCATGACAATGAGTCCTTGGAAGGACAGCTGGCGCTACTTCGCCGCGAACTGGCCGACGTGACCGCCCGCGCCGCACGTGACGCCAGCGAAGCATACGAGCGTGCGCAGAACCTGTCTCGGCGCCTGGAGCAGGCGAAGCGCGATGCCCTGAGCTACCACGACCTGCGCGCCTGGTACGGCGAAGCGGCGCTGGTGAAATTCCACAAGAAGTCGCAGTGGCTCAAGGACATGGTCGCGCAGCCGGGCGAAAGGGCCGCGCTCTGGCGGGACCTGGGCGAGCGGCTGGCGAAGTACGACGAGCCGGTTCGCCGCCAGGCCCTGTGGAACGCCGACTTCTCGGACAACCTCCTCAAAAATCAGGAGCTGCCCGCGGCACCCGACCTCGTCAGACGCCCGCCCGTCACACTGCGGCACGCGGACCGGACCTACGACGATTTGCCCCCCTTGTCGCCGCTGTCTCCGAGCTGCCTTCTCTCGAGCATCGACCGCGCCAACAGTGTGGCCGACGACGACTTCAGTGTGGCGTCTGAGAACGGCGTCAACCGCGAGCGCCTCAACTGGGTGGAGTTGTGGAAGCACTTTATTATCACCAAACAGGATGGGACGGTATGTGCTGTGCCCCCGAAGAGCGCAAAAAAGCGGCAGGCCATCCGCAATGCAATGGAGCACATTGCGAGCGGAGGACTGGTGCCGTCTTCCACGGAACGATTTGCCATGGCGTTGACCGAGTGCGGTTTCCAAGTTTCGGACCGCGAATAAAACCTTAAATACCCCACCCTTCCGTCTCATTTTCATTTTTTAAAATGGCCACCCCTATAATCAATTGGGACTTTTTGCTGACTCGCCACCGCGTATGCCTCGGAACGCGGCAGATTGGGTGTCTGGACGACTTTCCGGTGACGCCCGAGATGGAGGCTGCGTACCACCGCCACCTGGTAACCGCCCTGTCGGCCGAGAGCGCACTAATAAGCGCGGCCATTGATGCTGGTTATACCGTAGATGGGTATCCGCGGCCAGGGCGCATCCACGCGGTGGTGAACGGCGAAGTGCTGGGCTTTTTGCCGCCTCCAGCGACTGAGATCGCAATTGACTTGTAAAAACCCCAATGTTACAGGTGAAACGAAAGTTGACCGAGGACGAGCCCCCGCGTAAACAGCGCTTGCTCCCCTCATTTGTTTATGAAACCGTCTTCCTGCCGTGTCAGTACAACACCGACGGTTGGCACGAGGTGCGCAGGCGCTTTGAGGTGACGGCCAGCACCGCGCCCGACCTGCTTGGCTATGGCTATTGCAGTCGCGTCAAACGCTGGAAGATTGCAGTTGGAATGGACGAGAACAAAGTAACACCGTATCAGGAAAGCATCATGAGCCGTGGAAGAGACATGGAGCCGGACGCCCTTGGCCTGATGCAACTCATTTGGCCAGAGCGTGAGCCGCGGGCAATCGAGGGTATGTACTACACCACGGAACACCCCTGGCTGGGCGCCACGCCGGACGGCACGATCCTGTGCGATGGCAAACGGGTTCCGTTGGAGATCAAGTGCCCGATAGACACGACGCACTTCAGCTACGACTGGCGCAAGTTCCTGAAGTACCGGATTCAGCTGGAAGTGCAAATGCGGTGTATGCACGCTCATGCCGGGCTGCTTTTCGTTTATCATCCAATGCAAACGTGCTGGTACTACTGGGTTCGTCCACACGCGGGCCTATGGGAGCGGATCTTGCGCGCCTGCTTCGAGTACCGCGATTATCTCCGGCTTAGGCAGAAGCCACCGAAGATGGCTCACGACCATGATTTCTACGAACGGTTTGTTCGCCGGTGCCTCGAATTTTAAAACAATGAATCTATTGCTTTTTAAAATGAAGAAGCATCAAACCCCTGTTTACGACACTAACCCGGGACGGGGTGGCGTATCGCTCGTCGATCTGCTTGCAGCCGCCATGCCAGGTCTTGTGCTCTACGACCTCGGCGCCGAGCGGGATGGCCCGCTTGTGCTAACGGGTAGAATGCTGGCCTCTGGCGCGGTCTCCGCGGCCATGACCGTCCAACTATCGCACCAAGGCGGGTTGTTGACCGGGGTCTACGGGAATGAAAAGCCCATGCTCATCATGGGCGCTTCTTACTTGAGTGCGCGGGCCAGTGGGCTATCCGGCGCCAAGGCGGGTGTGCTAGCGGCGGCGGCGTACGTCTTGGCTTTGACGCTGGTGGACATGCGCAGCGGGGTTGGACTGTGGGACATGTTGGTACGTCACGGCGGGCGGGGGCGAGTTCTGCCCTCTGCTGTGCACGGCGACGTGACGCGGGACCGGCGACTTCCGTCCAAGTCCGAGTAGTGCCTGGCCACTAAATCCCGTTTCGCCCGGCCTCCTCTTCTCCTCGAAAAAAAACATTGAACATGCAAGCCTACCAACCTCTGGAAAAGTGCCGCTTTGGCCACACTGACATCACCCAGAAGGAGTGCCGCAACGGCAACAACGCAGGCCGTTCCTTCTATGTGTGCGAACAATGCCAGCTCCAGACCGGCAAGGGCTTCGTCAAGTGGGCCGATGGCGGCGTGAACCTGAACCAGGCCGCGATCCCTGCCAACCACGTTTCGGCGCGGTCGGACCTCGAGCAGCTGGCGGCCATCGAGCAGCGCCTGGCGCTTATGGGGGCGCGCCTTGACGAAATCCACGCGGCCATCACTGCCCTGAGTGGAATGCACCACTAAATCACAATGCCGCGTGTTTCGTGCGAAGTAAAATCATTCGTTACCGCTTTACTCTATGTCCTGCTTGGGGCCTTTCTGTACTTTGACCTCTGCGAATGCTACAACCCTCCTCAACTTGCTCCTGGCGCTGAATGCGACGAGTGAGCAGCTTGACCAGCTCATCGAGGTGCTCCGGGCCGTCGAGGCGGTGCTGGTGTCGGCGGTGCCCGCCGTGGTGTCGCTCAGCACCCAAGTGGGTGGACTGCGCGGCGCAATCAAGGATGTGGACGCGACCGCCGCAGCCTATCGGCCCACCATTGAGGCGCTGACCGAGTGCGTCGTATTTGTCCGGCACCAATACCTCGTGATTCTAGTGTGCACCTGCACCTTTATTGTCTGTACCGCCGCACTGATCCTCCTTTTCTCTGCCCTCTATAAACTGTTTATCCATTCCGGATGATTTCCCCTGACGCGCAATCGGACGAACTGCCGACGTTCTACCAGCAGGTGATTCACAAGAGCCGCTACGCCCGTCTGCTGCCCGACGGCAAGCGCGAGACGTGGCGTCAAACAGTGACTCGCTATATGGACTTTGTGCGCAAACACGTCACAGTGCCCGAGCCGCTGGCCGACTGCATGTTCAAGGCCATCTACAACTGCGAGGTGATGCCCAGCATGCGCGCCATGATGACGGCCGGGCCGGCCGCGGAGGAGTGCAATGTCTGCACGTACAACTGCGCCTACTGCGAGATCGACATGCCCCGCCGTTTTGCCGAGATCCTCTACATCCTGATGAGCGGGACCGGCGTCGGCTTCAGCTGCGAGGAGCGCGTCATCCAGTGGCTCCCAGAGATCCCACTGCCGCGCCCGCTCCCCGCTGTCAGCACCCTTCAACACGTCCAAGTGGCCGATAGCAAGCTGGGCTGGGCCGAGGCGTTCCTCCGGTACATCGAGGCGCAGTTCGGCGGGACGCGCGACCACCTGTGGCTGGACTACTCGGCCATCCGCCCCGCTGGCGCACCGCTCAAAACGATGGGGGGACGTGCGAGCGGCCCGGACCCCCTGCGCCGCCTGGTCGAGTACTGCGACCGGCTGTTCGCACAGGCAATTGGCCGGCGCCTGCGCTCGATCGAGGTGCACGACCTGGTGTGCAACATCGCGGAAGTGGTGGTGGTCGGGGGTGTGCGCCGCTCCGCCCTCATCTCGCTCTCGGACCTGAGCGACGAGGAGATGCGCCACGCCAAGAGCGGCAACTGGTGGCAAACGGCGCCGTGGCGGGCGCTGGCAAACAACAGCGCGGTGTACCGCCACACCCCGGGCGCCGAGGAGTTTCTCCTGGAGTGGCATGCACTGGTGGCCTCGTACAGTGGGGAGCGCGGCATCTTCAATCGCACGGCTAGCGCGGAGAAGGCCTCCGGGAAGAACGGACGCCGCTCGCCGCAGGTGGCCTATGGCACGAATCCTTGCTCGGAGATCATTCTGCGGCCCTGCCAATTTTGCAACCTGACCGAAGTGGTGCTGCGCCCGGAGCACCGGCCCGACGACGTGAAGAAGCTGGTGGCGATTGCAACGATCATTGGCACATTTCAATCCATATTCACCAGCTTCAAGTTCCTTGCGCCCGAGTGGACCGCTAATTGTGTGGAAGAGCGCCTCCTGGGCGTCTCGTTGACGGGCATCTACGACCACCCGCTGTTCTCGCGCCTGAGCAAGGGGGTGGTGATGCTGCTGGATTCGATGCGCGCAACCGCCGTGTCCGTCAACGCCGAGTGGGCCAAGTACCTCCACATCAACGCCAGCAAGGCCATTACGTGCGTCAAGCCGTCGGGCACGGTCTCGCAGCTGGTCAATTGCGCTTCCGGAATCCACCCGCGCTACGCCAAGCGCTACGTGCGCCGCATTCGATGCGACAACAAGGACCCGATCACACGGTTCTTGGCGTCACGCGGCGTCCCGCTGGAGAAGGACGTGCTGCACCCGAACACCACCTCGGTCCTGGCGTTCGATGTGTGCGCCCCGCTCAATACAACGGTCCGCGACGAGGTGAGCGCGCTGGACCAGCTGGAGCTGTGGGAGGTGTACAACAAGCACTGGTGTGAGCACAAGCCCAGCTGCACCGTCTATGTGCGCCCGGACGAGTGGATTGCCGTGGCCGACTGGGTCTACCGCAACTTCCGCAGCATCAGCGGGATCTCGTTCTTGCCGTACGACAACGGCCAGTACACACAGGCTCCTTATGAGGCAGTCCCCAATGATCACAGGCCGGTCTTCGATTGCACCAATGTGCACGTCAACTGGGCCGATTTGGCCGAGTTCGATGCAGCTGGCGTGGGTGCGAACATTGCCGCTGCGTGTGCTTGCACAGCCGATGCATGTGACATGAATGCTTTATAAAGGATCTAATCGTATTACCAAATGTCCAAATCGAAAGGGAGTTCATATCCAGTGACGTGCGACGATCGCGGCGAGTACGATCCGCCCCTTTCAGGCACTGGCGCGGATTCGGTCAAAGTTGGTCGCCGTAGCGTGGCGTCTGGCATGCAAAGTGTTGTCCTTGGATACAACTCACAGTCGACAGCTGCGAATTCCGTAGTCATTGGTGATGGTATTACCAATACGCGGGCGGGATCCATTCTATTTGGGTCAGGGGGTGTAACACATGCACGTATGTATCCCGGCGGGGCGAATTTCAACAATGGCATCTCGGTGGCACGTCGTTCGGTCCATGCGGCTGCGGATACCGCACCCACTCTTGCGCATGGGTTGCCGTTTGGGCCCGGCATTGTGATTAAAGGCACTCCTACTGCCCCCCGTGCATACACATTTGACACGGGCGCAAATTATGACACCGCGTTCTTTGGCATCCCCCTTAATGCCACGTTTTTGTTTTACGTTGTCAATCTGTCTGTTGGCCCAAACACCATCACCATGACACCTGCTGCCGGTGTGACGATCAGTGGGACTGCGACAGTAGCGCAGAACGTATGTCGCATGTACGAGTTCCGCAAGACTGCCGATGCCACTTACGTGGTGACAAACGTGTGCTCCTGGACTGTTGCCGCCTAAATCCCGTCTTCGCGTCGGATGACCGAACTTAAGTCCCGCTACCCGTTTCCCAGACCCCGGCGGTTCATTGTCGACCAGCTGCAGCGCGATCCGGCATCGTACATGTCGCTCCTGTGCCGAGATGTTGTGCACCTGATGTACCCCTTTGTGGCGCCACTCTGGCCGTGCAGCCGGCC
>Ga0299906_10000415_pt1 | contig 40237 bp, 29 predicted proteins | sample RVTome_14_FD_200259 | JGI IMG/M metagenome (GOLD analysis project Ga0299906, IMG submission 200259) | Soil microbial communities from uranium-contaminated site in the Upper Colorado River Basin, Wyoming, United States - RVT145D125 (version 2) ... | reverse complement strand
CGTCGGTGCCATGCTTGATCATGCATCGGCACCGCGAAAAAGCGGACAGTTTTGGGTCCGCACCACCGACAGGGCCGGTCCCGTGTTTTCAGAGGGTTAGCAGGGGTAGGTCAGGAGGTCTGGAGTCAGCCTCCCCCCTTTGAAAAAGGGGGGACCGAGGGGGGATTTCCGCGGCGAAGCCGCGGTCAAGGATCCCAGCGGAAGCGTTTGAGGTCGACGATGGAAGAGGGACGGACTTCTGCGCCGCAGCACTAGACCGACCCGACCCGGCGGATGGTGTAGCCTTGGGGCCCATTCACTCTCGGTTGGAGGAGGCTCTGGCAAGACGAAGCTGGCCGCGTTGGTGGGACTGGGAGCTCGAGCTGAGCCCTCATCTGCTCAAGCGGATGGTGGACCGCGATTTCACCGAGGTGGATCTCAGGACGATGCTCCAGCGAGCGACGAGCTATCGGCGTGATATCCTCGAAGGCCGTTGGGTCGTCCTGACGCAACACCGGCGGCGCGCGTGGGAGGTCATTGTCGAACCTGACCACGCGGCCGAGCTGTTGGTGGTGGTCACCGCTTATCCTGACTGAGAGTCGACATGAAAGAGCTCTACCTCGAGGTCACGTTCAGGCACGGTCGTCCCGTCGCCGCCTACTTGTACCTGCCGCGACGTCCGGGAGAGAAGAGTCACCTGACCGCCAAGGCCGATCCGGGTCTGCTGATCGACTTCAACAGCGACGGCCGACCCATCGGCATCGAGATCACTGCACCTACAATGGTGACGGCCGCAGCCATCAACGACGTCTTGCGTGAGCTCGGTCAACCCGCGATCGAGCATGAGGACTTGGTCCCGCTTCGCGCGGCGTAGCTCACTCCTGCCGCAGGGCGATGACGGGCTCGATCCGCGCCGCCCGGCTCGCCGGCCACCAGGTCGCCAGCGCCGCCACCGCCAGCAGCACCGCGGGCACGACGAGGAACGTCGGCAGGTCGCGCGGCTGGATCTCGTAGAGCAGCGCTTCGAGCCAGCGGGTGGACGCCAGCGCCAGGCCCATTCCGACGGCGGCCCCCGCCGCCGCCAGGAGCATGCCCTGGCGCAGCACCATGAGCCGGATGTCGGCGCGCCGCGCTCCGAGCGCCATGCGCACGCCGATCTCCGCCGTGCGCTGGCTGACCAGGTAGGAGATGACGCCGAAGGTCCCCACCGCGCCGAGCCCCAGGGCCACCGCCGCGGCCAGCAGCAGCATGACGGCGGTGAGGGCGGCGGGGGCGCGGGCCTCCTGGACTACCGCCTCGAGCGTCCGCACGCGGGCGATCGGCAGGTTGGGATCGAGGTCCCATACCGCCTGGCGCAGGCTGGGGGCCAGCAGCGCCGGCTCGCCGGCCGCGCGCACGACCAGGGTGAGCTGGCGGGCGACCATGTCGCCGGCGTGCTTGGCGAGCAGGGGGTAGTAGACGATCTCCTCGGGCTCTTCCGTGAGACTGGTGACGTGGACGTCGACGACGACGCCGACCACGGTGAGCCAGGGATCCGGCCGCTCCTCGCTCGGGCGCCCGTTGGCGATGCGTTTCCCTACGGCGTTCTGGCCGGGCCAGTAGGCGCGGGCGACCGACTCGCTCACCACGACCACGGCCGCGCGCTGCTCCTGGTCGCGCAGCTCGAGACCGCGGCCGGCGCGCAGGCCGATGCCCAGGGTCTCGAGGGTCCCCGGCGCGATCTGGACGTAGCCGATCACGGGCGGCAGGCCGTCGTCCTCGAGCGGGACGCCCTCGATGACGTGGCCGCTGGCCTGGAACTGATTCGTCAGCGGCAAGATGGAGATCGCGCCCGCCGCCGTCACGCCGGGCAGACCACGCACCTTTTCAAGCAGCCGGGTGAAGAAGCTCGCCGCCGCCACGTCGTCCGGATAGTGGGACTCGGGCAGCGCCACCTGCGCCGTGAGCACGCCCGTGTCGCGAAAGCCGGGGTCGACGTCGGCGACGCGGAGGAAGCTGCGCACCAGGAGCCCGGAGCAGATCAGCAGCACCACGGCGATCGTCACCTGGGTCACCACCAGGGCGTTGCGCAGGAGGTGGCGCCGGCGTCCGCTGGTGGCCGAACGGCCGCCCTCCTTGAGCATGGCGGCGACGTCGTGGAGCCCGCGCGCCCCCGCCGGCAGCAGGCCGAAGACGAGACCGGTGAGGATCGCGGCGCCGGCGCAGAAGGCCACCACGCGGCCGTCGACGGCGATCTCGTGGAGGCGCGGCAGGTCGAGCACCGCGTCGCCCGAGCGCAGCAGCCAGCGCACCGCCAGGAGCGCTCCGCCGAGGCCCAGGACGCCGGCCGCGACGCTCAATGTGAGGCTCTCCGCCGTGGCCCGGCGCACCAGTTGGGCACGGGTGGCGCCGAGCGCCGAGCGCACCGCCATCTCGCGCTGCCGGCCGTCGGCGCGCACCAGGAAGAGGTTGGCGACGTTGGCGGTGGCCACCAGCAGCACGAAGCCGACGGCGCCGAGCAGGAGCCACAGGGTCGCCTCCACGCGGCCCACCAGGACGTCGCGCACGGGCACGAGCCGGGGCTTGAAACCGGCGCGGGTGAGAATGGCGCCGGCGCGTTCGCCGGGGAAGGCGTCTTTGAGGTCGGTGGTCAGGTCGGACACCGCGGCGTCGAGGTCCACGCCGGGGCGCAACCGCGCGATGCCGTCGGTGCCGAAGGCGCCGAGCCGCGTGCTGGCGGGGTCGAGCGGCATCGGCAGCCACAGCTCGGCCGGCGAGAAGGGGTACCGGAAGCCCGGAGGCATCACGCCGATCACCTCGCGCGCCACGCCGTCGATCTCGAGCGTGCGCCCGAGGATGCCGGGATCGCCGCCGAAGCGCCGGCGCCAGAGCTCGTCGGAGAGGATCACGACCGGCGTCGCCCCGGGCCGTTCCTCGTCCTCGGTGAAGGCGCGGCCGAAGGCCGGCGAGGCCCGCAGCACGGAGAAGAGCGACGCGGTGGCGGCGACGGCGGCGAGCCGCTCCGGCTCGCCGGATCCCGTCAGGCTCGCCGACCGATCGTCGACGAGGGCGAGGCCCTCGAGGGCGCGGGCGTGCTCCAGGTAGTGGAAGTAGAGGGCGTCGGACATGCCCATGGAGTCGAGGTGGAGCCCCGGGGCTTCATGGCTCACGTTGACCAGCCGCTCGGGCTGCGGGTACGGCAACGGCCGCAGCAGGACGCCGTTGACGACGCTGAAGATCGCGGTCGTGGCGGCGATGCCGATCGCCAGGGTGAGAATCGACAACAGGGTGAAGGCCGGGGTGCGGGCGAGCGTGCGGAGGGCATGGAGAAGCTGGCGCATGGGACGTCCTCGGGTTGGTCTCTCCCTCAAGAACGTCCCAAGCGGCGAAAGGTTCCACGCGATTGGGCGGCCGAAGCTGGCCCTGGTCGAGGAGGACGAGCATCACCGTCGCCGAGCTCGCGACGTCAAGCGCAAGCCCGCCGGTGCTCGATGAGCTCGGAGAGCTGGTCGAACGTCACTCCCAGCCGCTCGGCGGTGACCGCGGCCAGCGACGTTTCCGCCACCCCCGGCAGGAACTGGTAGGTCGAGCGCTGGGCGTCGTCGATCTCCACCTGGAGGAACTCGAGGCCCGGAATCGGCGGCGCTTCGGCGAGCGTCTGGGCGTAGTCCAGGAAGTGGGTGCTGATGAAAGCCACCGTGCCGAGCCGCTCCAGGAGGCGCAAGACCAGCGAGAACATCTCCGTGCCCTCCGACGGGTTGGTCCCCGAGCACAGCTCGTCGAGGATCACCATGGCCGGCGACGTCACGCCCGCGAAGAGGCCGCGGATGCGCAGCATCTCGCGCCCCAGGCGGCCCTCGGCCTGATCCGAGGTCTCGCTCTCGACGAGCGACACGAAGAGGCCCTCGATCAGCGGCAGGCGCGCCTCGGCCGCCGGCACCCAGAGGCCCGATTGGCCCAGGACCTGGCACAGGCCCAGCGTCTGGAGCAGGCGCGTCTTGCCGCCCGAGTTGGGGCCGGTGATCACCGTCGCCCCGATCGTCCCGGCGCGCTCGACGTCCGCGGGCACCGGCGGGCGCGGCTGGCCGAAGAGCAGCGGGTTGAAGGCCCGCCGCACCCGCAGCGGACGCCGCGAGTCGAAGTCGGCGAGCGAGACCGCGAGCCCGCGCTCGCGCGCCGCGCGGCGCAGCTCGAGGGCGGTCAGGTAGAGCTCGAGATGGCAGATCACCTCGAAGAGGGTCACCAGCGACGGGCTCACCTGGCGGAAGACCTCGTGCAGCAACCGGTTGACGATCTCGCGGTTGGAGAGCAGCACGCCGTTCCAGAAGAAGAGCCGGATCCGCGCCAGCAGCCGCTTCCACGGCGCCGTGTAGAAGCGGTTGCCCGTGCTCTCGGCGATGCGCTCGATCGTCAGGCGGCGCACCCGGCCCTCGGGACCCAGGCCGAGGTTGACGTTGAGGCTCAGGAAGCTCTCCTCGTAGTCGAGCAGGCTCGCCATCACCCGGTACTCCTCGGAGGCCCGGATCTCGATCCCCGCCTCGTGCAGACGCCGCAGGCCCGAGCGGGCGGTGGCGAAGTCGGTGACCATGGCGTCGAGGACCGCCCTGGCCTGCCTCAGCAGCTCGAGGCGGTGGGCGTTGATGTCGAGACGCGCCACGTGGTCGGGCACCTTGAACGACACCAGCAGCGCCGCCAGGGACTTGTAGAGGCCCTCGGCCTTGCCGCGCAGCTCGCCGTCGCCGGCGAGCTCGCGCAGGATCTCCTGGCGGAAGCGGATGGTCTCGAGGTCGCGCGGCGGACGGGTGAGGACGCTGAAGAGGTAGTCCTCGTTGACCGAGTACCGGACCCCGTCGAGGACCATGGTCAGGGTCTCGCGGATGAGGTTCCTCACGAAGAGGTCGTCCGCGAAAAGGCTCGGATCCCAGCCGCCGTCGCCGTCGTGGACGACGGAGAGGGCCCTGTCGATGCGGTTGCCCGTGTCCTTGCCGAGGAAGGCCAGGTCGAGGATATCGGAGAGGTTCTCGCGGTCGCAGGAGAGCCGCGGCTCGAGGTGGAGGAGGTCCGGCATTCTGAGCATCGATCGTTCCCCCCGGGTTCCCGAGAGGCTACGCCGCGTGGGCGGCCGCCGGTCTTTGGGCGGCGCACTCCAGGCAGACGCTGTGGATCTGGAGGGTGTGCTCTTCGGGGTCGAAGCCGTGGGCGCGGCAGATCTCGCGCTGCATGGCTTCGATGGCCGGGCTCACGAACTCGGCCACCCGCCCGCACTGGCTGCACACCAGGTGGTCGTGGCGCTGGCCGGCGTGGACGTGCTCGTAGAGGAAGCGGTTGCCCCCCAGGCGGTACTTCCTCACGAAGCCGTACTCGGCGAGCAGGTCGAGGTTGCGGTAGAGCGTGGCGCGCGAGATCTTGAGGCCCCGGCGCTTCATCGAGCGCAGCAGGGCCTCGGCGTCGATGTGGCCGTGCTGGGCATAGACCTCGCGGAAGAGGTGGAGACGCTCGGAGGTCACGCGGTGCCCCTTCGCGCGGAGCACGTCGAGGAACTGGTCGAGCTCGGGAAAGCGGGCCATCTGACCTTTGTACGACGGACGGAGCGTCGCGTCAAGCCGACCCTGACTTCCGAGCCGCGCGCCGGCGGCCAGGCGGCGGTATGGTAGGATTGCCGCATCCGGACGGCCGCCGAGCTTTCAGGCTCCTCGCGCCTGCTCTACGCGGCTCCGGTGACGATCAAGGGCGGCCGGCTCTCGGCCGAGGACGCCCGATCTGTTCTCGGAGAAAGGAGATTTCCATGACGTGGCTGGGACGATGGTTGGTGGGATGGGTCGGGATTCTGCTGACGGCGGCTGCGGCCACGGCTCAGGGGACGTGGACGGAAGCCGTGCCACTTCGCATACCTAGCAGCGACCATACCGCCACCCTCCTGCTTTCGGGCGAGGTGCTCGTGGCCGGCCGGTCCTGCGAGCTTTACGATCCGCGAACCGGCCTCTGGACAGTCGTCGCGAGCCTTGCCACGCCGCGGTCTTTCCATACGGCGACCCTGCTGCCGTCTGGGAAGGTGCTGGTCACGGGGGGCTCGGACGATGGCTCGCTCGCTAGCGCCGAACTCTATGATCCGCAAACGGGAAGCTGGGAAGAGGCCGGGAATCTGGCCACGTCGCGCTACGGCCATACGGCCACCTTGCTGCGGTCGGGAAAGGTCCTCGTCGCCGGCGGATGGCGGACTGTCGGTGGGGGGGGACGGTTGTCGAGCGTCGAGCTTTACGATCCGGATGCGGGAACCTGGGAGGTGATAGCGCCTCTGGCCGCGCCGCGCTATCTCCACACGGCGACCCTTCTCCTTTCGGGCAAGGTGCTCGTCGCGGGCGGTGGGGATGGCGACGAGGTGGGAAGCGTCGAGATCTATGATCCGACCAACGGGGCCTGGGAGAGTGCCGCTAGTCTGATCACACCGCGCCAATCCCATACGGCGACACTTCTTCCCTCGGGGAAGGTACTCGTCGCTGGAGGTCGGGAGGGTGGGAATTTCGTCATCGAGCTGGCGGAGGCCGAGCTTTTCGACCCGATCGCCGGAACTTGGGACAGCACCGCAAGTCTCGCGACCGCACGGACAGGACATACCGCCACGCTGCTGCCCACGGGTGAGGTGATCGTGGTCGGCGGCAGGGACAACGGCGAGCTCGCGAGCTCCGAGATCTATGATCCCTCGGCCAGCGCTTGGCGCGCATCTGCCGATCTCACGATCCCACGCGAAAGCCATGCGGCGACGCTGCTGCCGTCGGGCCGCGTGCTCGTGGCCGGCGGCCGAGACGGGGATCCTTTGTCGAGCGCCGAGCTCTTCGACATGGGACCGGGGACTTGGAGGAACGTAGCGGATCTCGCCACCCTGCCACGAAACAGGCATTCGGCGTCCGTGCTTCATTCCGGCCAAGTGCTCGTCGTCGGAGGCGAGGACGGCAGCACCTATCGGTCGGGCGCCGAGCTCTACGACCCAGGGACTGCTGCCTGGGGAGCGACAGGAAGCCTTTCCGTGGCGAGAAGCTCGCATACGGCGACGCTTCTTCCTTCGGGTCAGGTGCTCGTGGCCGGAGGGTACAACGGCGCTGCCCTCGCGAGCACCGAGCTCTACGACCCGGACCAGGGAACCTGGGAAAGCAGCGGCAACCTTGCCAGCGCCCGGACCCTCCACACCGCGGCACTTCTCCCCACGGGAGAAGTGCTCATCGCCGGAGGGTACGACAACAGTTCCTTGTCGAGCGCCGAGGTCTACGACCCCGCAAGCGGCTCCTGGGGAAGCGCGGCGAGCATGGCCGAACCGCGGATCAGTCATTCGGCGACGCTTCTCCATTCGGGCAAGGTGCTCGTTGCCGGAGGCCGACCCACCAGCACTCTCAGCGACGCGCGGTCGACTGCCGAGCTTTACGATCCGGCCACGGATACCTGGGAGAACACCGGGAGTCTCCTCTCTCCCCGGCATTCTCACACCGCGACGCTGCTGCCCTCGGGCAAGGTGCTCGTCACCGGGGGCTTCTTCGGCGCCTACCTGTCGACCGCCGAGATCTACGACCCCGTCACCGGGACCTGGGAGCCCGCCGCTCGCCTCGGCGAGCAGCGAAGCGAGCACGTGGCGACGCTACTCCCGTCCGGGAAGGTGCTCGTCACCGGCGGCCTGAACAGCAGCACGAGCACCGAGCTTTACGATCCGAGCACGGGTACCTGGGAAGCCACCGGCCATCTCGCCAGCGTACGACACCGACATACGGCGACCCTGCTCTTCTCGGGTGAGATCCTCGCCGCCGGCGGCGTCGGCGTCAGCGCCGGCGTCTCGGCTGAGCTCTACGGCGTTGACCGTCCCGTGGCCCTACCTGTGCCCGTGATCCAATCGGCGTCTCCGACGCTGCACTACGACGACACGCTCACCGTCACCGGGAGCTTTCGCGGCGACTTCGAAGCCAGCAGCGGCGATACCCGGAGTTCCGCGGTCAATTATCCGCTGCTCCACCTGCGCAGCCTCGAGGGCGCCGACCAGGCGTGGCTCGTCCCCGACGCCCGGCCCAATTTCAGCGACGACCCCATGGCGCTCACGGTCAGCCGGCTCCCCGACACGCTCCACCCCGGTACCTATTTCCTTTCTGTCCTGGTCGCCGGCGTCGCCAGCGAGCAGGTGCCGGTCGAAGTGGAATGTAGTCTCGTGGTCGCCACGCAACCCGAGGACGTCGTCGCGGAGATCGGCGCCACCGCGACCTTCCGCGTCGAGACCCGAGGCGGCCGCAACTTCCAGTGGCAACGGGACGGCCTCGACATTCCCAATGCTACCGGCCCGAGCTACACGACGTCGCTGATCACCGCCGCCGACGCCGGCTCGACCTATCGCGTTCTCGTGGGCTCGGGGTGCGTGAGCCAGTTTTCGGAAGGCGCGACCCTCGTCATTGTGGACGCGACTGTTCCCACCGCCGAGATCGTCACCCCGGACGGTGGCGAGTATTGGAACTTGTCGGATCCCAGCACCGGGCCGGAGACCGAAGTTGTGGCATGGACGATGAGCGACGACATCCGCGTCTGCCGGGTCGACGTGGATCTCCTCTTCTCCAACGACTCCGGCCAGACCTGGCTGGCGGGGCCGTCCGGCGGTGGGCTTCCCGCGACTTTCGGCCAGGGTGGCGCTTGTCCGTTCCCTGGAGTCGAAACCTCGTCTCTGGGATACGCCGTCCCCACCGAGCCCCCCTCGGGCCAGACCGGCTCTCTCTACAAGATCCGCGTCCGGGTCACCGACCAGGCGGGCAACGTCACTGCGGTCGAGAGCGCGCATCCTTTCTTCATGGTGCGCGCGAACCCGGATTCCGTGCGCTCCCTCATCCTCCACAACCTCCCGAGGATGCGCTCCATCCAGGGCGTCACGCAATCGCAAGCCGACGCCCTGACCGTCAACCTGCACGACCTCGCCAATCACCCGCGGGTGCAAGGCCATCTCGTCGACCTCGGCTTCGTCGGCCTTCCTTACGCCGAGTGGGACGCCGACCCGAGCGACCCGAGCAAGGCCAACGACGTCGTCCTCGCCCTGCGCGACTACCTGCGCGGCGAGCTGCTCCCGACGTACACGGGTGTCGAATACCTCGTCCTCGTCGGCGACGACCGCATCATCCCGATGGCGCGCCTCGCCGACCTCACGAAGCTCCCCGAGGTGACCTATACCCATCCGGTCGAAGGCGGCCTCACCGCCGCCGGCTCTACCGTGGGCCAGGCTCTGGCGGCCAACCGGTACCTGACCGACGACCTCCTCGCCGTCAGCGGTCCCCTCGACCTTCCGCTCACTCAGGCCGCTTTCGACGACGGCGCCTTCCTCCCCGACCTTGCCGTCGGGCGGCTGGTGGAAACGCCTGGAGAGATCGTCACCACCATTGCCACGTTCATCAGCCAGGACGGCATCCTGGATCTGGGGTCCCTCGGACCGGACGATCACCAGATCCAGGTCACGGGCTACGACTTCCTGATCGACTCGGGCAAGAAGGTCTGCCGCCGCTGGCGCCAGGCCCTGGGCGTCGTCCCGACGGGCTGCGACCCCACGGACATAGCTCCCGTCGACGGCCAGCTTCTTTCGCCGACCTGGGGCACCAGCCTTGCGAACCGCCCGAGCCTGCTCTTCGATCACCTGGCCGGCAACGCCGGCGAGCCCTACCGCATCCTCAGCCTCAACGGCCACGCCACTCACTTCGAGGAAGGCGTGCCGGGCAACGATCCCACGCACATCACAGGCCTCCCCGCCGCGTCGCTCCAGGGCGCCGTCGACCTTTCTGGCTCGGTGATCTACGCGGTCGGATGCCACGGCGGTCTGCCGGTGCCGGGAATCGGAGTCGGCGACGCCGACAACTCCCTCGACCTGCCGCAAACTTTTCTCGGGCAGGGCGCCCTGGCCTACGTCGCCAACACCGGCTACGGCTGGGGTCTGACCGACGGCATCGGTCTCTCGGAACGGCTCGTGGAGATCTTCACCGAAGAGCTCACCGCGGGCGGCACCGTGGCTGTCGGCAAGGCCGTTTCGCGCAGCAAAGAGCGCTACTTCCTCGACCTGCCGCGCTTCGACCCCTACGACGAGAAAACGCTCCTCCAGTGGACCCTCTTCGGTCTGCCGATGTACGCCGTGAAGACCGGGGTCGCTGTGGCAGGTGAATCGGCGAGTGTGGTGAGCGTTCAGCGTCGCCTCGAGCGCAAAGTCTCGGAATTGCCGGACCACGTCACCCGCCTGGACCTCCACTTCGACTTTTCGGCCGCCGGCCTTTACAGGAAGTATGGCGCCCAGGGCGACGAGCTCGACGCGGCCGTGCCCGGCTGTGGCGATCCCGGAGGCTGTTACTACACCCTGAACGACCTGGTCGAGCGCGGCACGGGCACGCCCGACCTGCCGATCCAGCCCTACTTCGTCTACGACTCCCGGCTTTCCGGCACCCGCCAACACGGCGCCTTGTGGCTGGGAGGCGAATACCGAGAAGAGGAGGGCTGGATCGCGGTGATCGGCGAGCTGGCCTCGAACGGCGGTGAGCTCTCCGACCACGGCACGACCCCCAAGGGAGCGCATCAGAAACAGAGAGTCACGCGCCGCCGCCGGGGCATCGACGGCACTTGCGGCACCGCCGAGACCGACCTCGCCAGCCTGGTGGTGGTAACCGGCGAGGCCTTCAAGGACGACGAGAGCGGCCCCTTCACCCGCCAACGGATCTTCCGCTCCGTCGACCTCGAGGTGCTCTACTTTCTCGAGCCCGGCAGCGCCGCCAACTGTGACCTCGACGGACCCGCGATCGATCCCCCCGCCGGCGGCGAGTACCACACCGTCCGCGGCGCGACCATTGAGTGGTCGATCGGAGCCGGCGACGTCCAGGCCGACGTGTGGCGGGTGGTGGTGGTCTACGACCTGGGGCCCGACGAGCAAGGCCGCGGCGCTTGGCGGCCGGTCGAGCTCGAATACGACGCTCTGACGGAGCGCTGGGAGGGAAGCCTCTACGCGCCGCAAGCCTCGCGGCTCACCTACATGGTGCAGGCCGTCGACACGCGGGGCAACGTGAGCTGGGTCGACTACGTGGTGAGCGAGGACGACCTCCCCGCGAGCGGCGTCGCCCTCGACTTGCCCCTGCCTATGGAGGCGGTCTTCGCCGCCACCTCGGCCGACCTCTCGCTCTTGCTCTCCGACGCTCCGGACCCGGCGACGCCGCAGGACGTCCTCGTCTACACCGCCACCGTGCTCAACGGCGGCCCCGACCCGGCCACCCAGGTCCGGGTGAGCGGCGTCCTGCCCACCGGCGTGAGCTTCCTCGGCTCGAGCCCGCCGTGGGATTGCGACGCCGTGGGCAGCGCGGTGACCTGCGAGCTTTCGTCCCTCGGCGTGGGAGCGGCGTCGATCCTGCGGATCTTTACGCAAGCCGCGGTGGGCGGCACGGTAGTCCTTCAGGTGACCGTCTCGGCCTTCGAGGTCGACCCTGACGACGGCGACAACACGGCGGCGGCGCAGACCTTCGTGGCGGCGGGCGCCGATCTGTGGATCACCAAGTCCGACGGCGGCGGCGGCGCGGTGGCGGGGGCGCCGATCGAATATACCGTCACGGCCGGCAACGACGGCCCCGAGGAGGTGCTGGGAGCCGTCGTGACGGACGTGTTCCCGGCGCAGATCGAAAGCGTGACGTGGCAGTGCCTGGCGTCGCCGGGCTCGTCGTGCGTCGCGGCGGGGACGGGAAACGTCAACGCCGTCGTGGACTTGGCGGCGGGAGGGACGGCGACCTTCAGCACCACCGGGACGGTGGCGTCGTGGGCGACGGGACCGATCGAGAACACCGCGACGATCACGGCGGCGACGCCGCCCGATCCGCTGCCGATCAATAACGCGGCGACCGTCCTGACGCTGCCCGAGGGTCTGGCGCCGATCTTCGCGGACGGCTTCGAGTCGGGTGACGTGTCGCGGTGGTCGATTTCAGTCGGGGAAGAGCACTGATACTCGCTTTTCGATCTGGCCGAGCTCATGCTCCTCGACGAGGGCGTGCAGCTCGGCGAGATGCCGGCGGGCGAGGTGGATCTCCCCTTCACGGCGTTCGATTTCGACCATCGCGAGCAAGCACTCAGCGGAATAGACCACGACGCTCTCGGCGTCGGCCAGGGCACGGATCGCCGCGAGCTCGCTGAGCGCGGGCTCGATCTCGCCGTCGGCCGCGCGGACGCGGGCGGCGATCAGGCGGCTCTCCCAAACGGCCCGGAAATCGCTCACGACACGTCTCTTGCCGACCGTCATCGCCAGGGCTTCGCGGCTCGCCTCGCGCGCGTCGCCGAGCTTTCCCTGATCGAGGCAGGCCCGGGCAAGAGCCGCGAGCAGTCGCGCCTGCTCGGCGACCTCGTTGCCGTCCCTGGCCCTCCGGAGCGCGTCGCGCAGGCGAGCTTCGGCTTGCTCGTTCTGATCGCGAAGCAAGTCGAGCTCGGCCAGGGCAAGCTCAAGCTGCAGGGCATCGGCGCCGTCGGCGCCTTGGGCGGCGCGCTCGTAGAACTGTTCGGCATCTGTGTAGTTGCCCTTGGCCGCCCTGACTTTTCCGAGGCGCAGGTTGTCGTACGCCGCGTTCTTGATGGCGCGGTTGTCCTCGTCTTCATGAATGCCGAGAGCGGCCCGATGGAGCGCTTCGGCGGCCTCGAAGTTGCCCTGCAAGTAGTAGATCTCTGCGATGTTGGTGATGGCCAGGGCATAGCCGTCCTGATGATCGAGACTGGAGAAGAGCTCCTTGGCGTGCTCGTGCTCCCTTAGTGCCTCGGTAAGCCTTCCCGCAAGGTGCAGGCGAATCCCTGTCTCACCCACGAAGTAGGCCACGCTTTCCGGCGGAAGCGTTTCTTCCCGGAGAACCTCGCTCAAGAGGATCTGCGCTTCGGCAGAGCGGCCTGTTTTGCGCACCACGATGCTCAGGCGCAGGCGCGCCTTGACCTCGCCCTCCGGATCGCCGAGATCCGCGAAGATCTCCACAGTCTGCCGGAGAAGCTGCTCGGCGATCGGAAGGTCGAAACCCTCGTAGAGAAAGGCGCCCACGTTCTGGATCAGAGCAGCGACGTTAGCGCGGTCCCCGAGCTGATCGAAAAGCCGCCGTGCCTCCTGGTAAGCGGTGAGAGCTTCTTGGATGTCTTCGCGCCGGCCCTCCGCAAGGACGGCGGCTCTCACCGACTGTGCGAGGGCCACTTCACGCATGGCCCCCAGGGCGCGAGCTTTCGCCAAGGCGATCTCGGCGTTGCTCAGTGCCGCACCATAGTGACCCTGAGCGAGCTCTGAGTCGGCCACGGTGAGCTCGATGGCCGGATGCTCGTCCGCGAACGGCAGGGCGCGCAACCTGGCGAGCTCACCCTCGGTGTCGCGTCCCGCGTAGTCCAGCTCACATAGGTGAGGCCGTAGAGAAGATCGTCAGAGAAATAATCGCGATAGATTCGCTCGCGCAGCTCACGCTCCTGATCCGGCTGGTCGTCGAGCTGGCTGCGCAGCAAGGCGAGCTCGAGCTCCATCTGTCGCGCGAGATAGGTCGGTAATCGTGATCGACTGCCCGCCAAGATTCGCTCGGCCTGCTCAAGCGCTCGTTCCGCATCTTCCCACTCGCCGAGCGCGAGGGCAGTGAAGGATTGCGCCCTGAAGACGAGGATGTTGGGCTCGGCTTCGCCGGCCTGCACGAAAAGACGCCAAGCTGCTCGGTCCTCGCGCCGCCGCGACTGGACGAGGCCGGAGAAATAGGGCTCGGCGGCGTCGAGTCTTCGCGGAAACCACGCGGCGAGCCGATCGCTGTCTCCGTCGCGGGGCTCGGCGCCAAGAACCTTGCGCAGGCCCGGAGAAGAGCCGGCGCCGCTGATCCGGCCGGCGATCGCCAACCAGTCGCCGACCTCGCCGGTTCGCCGCCGCGTGTCGAGGCGGCCGCTGTCCGCCCCGTAGGCTGCGAGCTCGACGCGCACCGTCGAGTTGCCGCCTACCGCTTGGTATTCACCGGTCACCACGTGATCGGCGCCGAGCAGCTTGCGGATCCGGCCCAGGTCCTCGGACCCAATCTCGAGGCCGGGAAAGGAGCGGCCCAGAAAGAGACTGCGCTCCATGAGGTTGGTTTCCTGCTGCTCAACCACCCGTAGCTCGGCGTCGAGGCTGAGCTCGGCGTTCAAGTACTCCGAGAGCGCGACCCCGAGCCAGTCAAGCTCAAGATCGCCGGAGAGGTTGGCCAGGGTGAGAACTGCGACGCCGGGCCGCTGTCCCGCCGTCATTCTGGGGAATCGAGCCCAAAACAGGATCCACGCGACCAGGAGCGCAAGCACCAACGGAACGGCAATGAACATGAGGGCCGGTGCGATGGTGGGCTTGCGTCTTGCCGGCGGTGGTGACGGTGGACGCTGGTCATCAGGCGCCAAACCTCGGCCTCGACCACGAACCTCCTCGACGACGCGGCGAATGCCGCGCGTCACATCGAGGAAGGCCGTGTCCTGATCCGTCCACTCGGTCACCGGCTTCGCATCCGTGGGCAGCGCCTGGAGACGCGCGAGGCGCTCGGTCTGCCAGTCCATCGGTCGCAGGATCACCGGGATCACACGCGTCTCACCCGCGTCGTGAAGCTCAAGCGCCCGGGTCATCTCCCGGTCGTAGCAGTAGTCCGAGGCGATGAAGTCGGAGCTGATCAGCAGCAGGACGATATCCGCCTTTTCCAGGTTCTCGGAGATCTCGCCTTCCCATTCGCGTCCGGCGTCGATCCGGCGGTCGTGCCAGGTCCGGATCATACCTTCGCGCTCGAGGTTCTTCAGATGCCTGGCCAGCTCGTCGCGCAGTACCTCGTCTCGATGGGAGTACGAAAAAAACAGATTGAGAGCACCGGGTACGTCGGACTGGTCAGTCTCGGTAGAGACTTTCATTGAATGGACCTCCGCTTGGTCACCAGCGATTCGTCGCGCAGCATCGCCTGGCTGACGATGAAACAACCGAACGGATCGTGGGGCGAGCTCTGATCGAGGTAGATCAGGGACGCCATTCCCGGGACCAGTCCAGATGGACGATGTCCTCCGGATCGCCGCGAAGATAGTCGTCCCTCGGCTCCAGGAGGTCCAGCTTCTGGCGGCGCTTCTCGGGCACGATCTTGAGGATCGCGCCTTTGCGCTCGATCTCCAGCGGAACGCCGGTCTCGATCACCTCGTCGAGGACGCGGTAGATGTCCTGGCGTAACTGGGTGACGGTAATGGGCATGCCGGTCTCCCTGAGAGCTGACAGACATCGTAGCGCACGAGCGTACGCAGGTCAACGGCTCAAGCGTACGTCGGGTGGGAGCAAGCGTCGAGCGTGCTACGATGACGACCCGTGAACGACGCACAGCTCTTCGAAGAGCTGGACCGGCTCGAAGCACTCTTCGACGAGCGCGAGAGCGAGGTGCTGGCCTTCGTGCCCGAGGACGGCCGCTTCGAGCGCTTGCGCCGCGAGGCCCGGCAGCTCGTCGAGCGCCACCCGGACCCGGCGCTCCGGCCGCCGCTCTTCGGCGTCGCCCTCGGCGTCAAGGACGCCTTCCACGTCGACGGCCTGCCCACCCGCGCCGGCAGCCGCCTGCCGCCCGAGGTGCTGGCGGGTCCTGAGGGATCCTGCGTCGCCGCGTTGCGCCAGGCGGGAGCCCTGGTCGTGGGCAAGACGGTGACCACCGAGTTCACCTACTTCGCGCCCGGTCCCACGCGCAACCCGCGCAACCCGAAGCACACGCCCGGCGGCTCGAGCAGCGGCTCGGCCGCCGCCGTTGCCGCCGGCCTGGCGACGCTGGCGCTCGGCACCCAGACGATCGGCTCGATCACCCGTCCGGCGGCTTTCTGCGGCGTGGTGGGCTTCAAGGCGAGCTACGGCCGCATCTCGCGCGACGGCGTCATCCCCCTCGCACCCTCCCTCGACCAGGTGGGCTTCTTCACCGCCGGCGTGGACGGCGTGGCGCGGGTCGCGCCCCTTCTCGTCCGCGAGTGGCGCCACGCCCACCCGGAGGGGCGCCCGGTGCTGGGCGTTCCCGAGGGGCCCTACCTCGAGAGCGCGTCGCCGGAGGGGCTCGCGCACTTCCGCGAGGTCTGCCGCCGCCTCGCCGACGCCGGCTACCGCGTCGAGAGCATCGACGCGTTCCCCGACTTCGAGGAGGTGCGCGCCCGCCACGACCTGATCGTGGCGGCGGAGGCGGCGCGCGTCCACGAAGCCTGGTACCCTCGCTACGGCGAGCTCTACCAGGAAAAGACCGCCGAGCTGATCCGCCGCGGACGCGCCGTCTCCGACGCCGACCTCGACCGAGCCCGCCGCGGACGCGAGAAGCTGCGCGCGCAGCTCGACATCCTCATGAACGAGCACCAGATGGGCCTCTGGATCTCCCCCGCCGCTCCCGGACCGGCACCGGAAGGGCTGGGCTGGACCGGCGATCCGGTGATGAACCTGCCCTGGACCCAGGCCGGCCTGCCCACCCTCGGCCTGCCCTCGGGCACCAGCGCCGACGGGTTGCCCCTGGGGCTCCAGCTCGCCGGCCGCTGGTACGAGGACGAGGCCTTGCTCCTGTGGGCGGGAGACCTCGATAAGGTCCTCGCATGACGATCCTGAAGAGCGAGATCCGCCGCGGCGCCTACTACGACTCGATCGTGCTGATGCAGCTCCGCAGCGCGCTCGCAGAGCTCGACGGCGTGGTCGACAGCGGCGCCGTGATGGCGACGGAAGCCAACCGGGCGCTGCTCGCGGCGAGCGGCCTGCTGCCCGACGAGGCCCGCGGCGCGCGGCCGGACGACCTGATCGTGGTGGTGAAGGCGGCGACCGCCGCCGCCGCCGCGGACGCCCTCGGCCGCCTCGACGCGTTGCTCGTCCGGCGCCGCGCCACCGCCGCCGGCGAATACCGTCCGCGCAGCCTCGAGGGGGCCTTCGACGCCCTGCCCGAGGCGCGCTGGGTGCTCGTCTCGGTGCCCGGCCGCTACGCCGCCGGCGTCGCCGGCCAGGCCCTCGACCACGGGCGTCACGTCTTCCTCTACAGCGACAACGTCGCCCTCGCCGACGAGGCTGCCCTGAAGGCGAAGGCGCGCTCGCGCGGGCTGCTGGTCATGGGGCCGGACTGCGGCACCGCGATCGTCGGCGGCGTCGGCCTGGGCTTCGCCAACCGGGTGCGGCGCGGCGCTGTGGGCATCGTCGCCGCCTCGGGCACCGGGCTGCAGGCGGTGGCCTGTCACGTCCACGCCCTCGGCGCCGGCGTCTCGCAGGCCCTCGGCACCGGCGGGCGCGACCTCGACGCCCAGGTCGGCGCGGTGACGGCCCGCCAGGGGCTCGAGCTGCTGGCGCGCGACTCGCGGACGCGGGCGATCGTCCTGGTCTCGAAGCCGCCGTCGCCGGCGGTGGCGACGCGGCTCCTCGGCAGGGCCCTGAGCCTCGGCAAGCCCGTGGTGGTGGATTTTCTCGGCTACCCGCCGCCGGCGCCCCGCGTCGGCTCGCTGTTCTTCGCCCGCGGTCTGCGCGAGGCCGCGGAGCTCGCCGTCACGCTGGCGGACGCGGAGGACGCCGGGAGGACGGACGAGGACGGTGCCGCCCCAGCCAACGCCCACAGTGGCTACCTGCGCGGCCTTTTCTCCGGCGGCACGCTCGCCTACGAGGCGCTCCAGGGCCTGCGGTGCTTCCTGGCGCCGCTGGCGTCGAACGTGAAGCTGGACGGCGTCGAGCGTCTCGCCGAGGCGGCGCACGGCCCCCTCGGGGGGGATCGGGGGGGGGTGCACAGCCGCGGCCACACGATCGTCGACCTCGGGGCCGACGAGCTGACGGTGGGCCGCCTGCACCCGATGATCGACCCGGACCTGCTCCTGCGCCGCCTGCGCCAGGAGGCGGCGGACCCCGAGGTGGGCATGGTGCTCCTCGACGTGGTCCTGGGTCACGGCGCTTGCGCCGACCCCGCCGAGCGGCTGGCGCCGGCGATCGAAGACGCCCGCCGCGTCCGCAAGCTCGCCGTGATCGCAGTCGTCATCGGCACCGACGAGGACCCCCAGGGGCTCGACGTCCAGGTCGAGCGCCTGCGCGACGCCGGCGCCGAGGTGGTCCGCTGCGTCGACGCCGCCGTCGAGCGCGTGGCGCGGCGGCTCGGGCGTCCCGAGGACGAGGGCTTCCCGGCCGTAGACCCGGAAGGGCTCGAGGGACCGATCGCGGCGGTCAACGTCGGCCTGGAGTCGTTTTACGACAGCGTGATCGCCCAGGGCGCGCAGGCCGTACAAATGGACTGGCGTCCGCCGGCGGGAGGTAACGAGCGACTGATGGCGATCCTGGAGAAGTTGAGATGATCCACTCCTCAGCCCGAAGGGCGACAGCCGGTAGCCGGGGGTTTCAACCCCCGGCCTTGAGGGAGACGACATGAAGCCCGACATCGACGCCGCCAACCGCAAAGCCGTCGAACGGATGACCTCGTCGCGCCCCATCCTGAGGACGGTGGCCCGCGCCCGCGACGTGATCCCCGGCATGCGCGACGGACTGCTGCTCCACGCCGGACCGCCGATCGAGTGGCCGCGCATGTCGGGCCCGCTGCGCGGCGCGGTGATCGGCGCCCTGATCTACGAGCGCCTGGCGGCGGACGAGGACGCCGCCGTCGCCCTCGTGGAGCGCGGCGAGGTCGCTTTCGAGCCCTGCCACCACCATCGCGCCGTGGGCCCCATGGCCGGGGTGATCTCGCCGTCGATGGCGGTCTACGTGGTGGAGGACGAGACCCACGGCGGCGCCGCCTACTCCAACCTCAACGAGGGCTACGGACGGGTGCTGCGCTACGGCGCCTACAGCGACGAGGTGCTCGACCGCCTGGCGTGGATCAACGGCGAGCTGGCGGAGGTGCTGGCCGCCGCCCTCGAGCAGGCCGACGGCCTCGACCTGCGCGCCCTCCTCGCCGAGGCCCTGCACATGGGCGACGAGGGGCACAACCGCAACAAGGCCGGCTCGCTGCTCTACCTCAAGCTGCTGGCGCCGGCGATCGCCGCGGTGACCGACGATGCGGCGGTGGAGGAGAACGTCCTGCGTTTCCTCGGCGACAACGCGCTCTCGGTGCTCAACCCGGTGATGGCGGCCTGCAAGGCCATGGCCGACGCGGCCCACGGCGTCGAGGGCTCGACGGTGGTGTCGGCGATGGCGCGCAACGGCACCGACTTCGGCATCCGCGTCAGCGGACTGGGCGAGCGCTGGTTCACGGCGCCGGCGGAGGTGCCGCAAGGCCTGTACTTCACCGGCTTTTCGGGCGACGACGCCAACCCGGACATCGGCGACTCGACGATCACGGAGACGGCGGGCATCGGCGCCTTCGCCATGGCGGCGGCGCCGGCGATCGTCACCTTCGTCTCCGGCACCCCCCGCGACGCGCTCGACGCCACCCTCGAGATGTACGAGATCACGGTGGCCGAGCACCCGCACTTCACGATCCCGCCGCTCGACTTCCGCGGCACGCCCACGGGGATCGACCTGCGTCGGGTCGTGGAGCTTGGCGTGACGCCGCGCGTCAATACCGGAATCGCCCACCGCGAGGCGGGCGTCGGCCAGATCGGCGCCGGCCTGGTGCGTCCGCCGATGAAGATCTTCGAGGACGCGCTGCTGGCGTACGCTGAGCGCTACGGGCTGTAGGTTCCCCACTGGGAGCGCAGGCGTCCCGCCTGCTTCCGGAAGCGGGCGAGACGCCCGCGCTCCCAGCACGCGTCACCCGCGTCGAAGGTTCCGACCTGTGATAGGATTCCCCACATGAAGAGCGCTTCGATCGCCCTTGATGACCTTCACGACCATGCCTTCGAGATCTTGCGGCAGGTCCGCGGAGATCAGCGGGAGTACGTCGTGACCCAGCAAGGCCAGCCCATCGCCCGCCTGCTGCCCCTCGAGCAGGTATCGCCGACGATAAAGGAAACCCGCGGCTGGCAGCGCTACTTGCAGATCGCCGACGAACTTCGACGAACCTGGCCGGCGTGTCAGTCGTCTCAAGCCGTGCTGGACGACGTCCGACGTTGATCCGCGCATGAGGTTCACGATCGATGCAAGCGTTCACCTGAACGCGCTCAATCCCATGAAGAAGGCTCCGCTGAGAGCCGATGCCTGATCGAGACCATTCACCGAGATTCGCCCGAGCAGGAGAAGTGGCTGATGTTCCGGCACGCGGAAGCGCGCGTCGCCGAGCAGCTCGCGCTGGCGGCCGAGCCATTTTCGCGAAACCAATCCAGCGCCTGGGAGACCGTCTCGACCTGCCACCGCCAGTAGCGCGCCGCGCGCGAGTGCGCCGCGCCAAGCTCTGACGCATCGCTCCGCGCCGCCAATGCCGGCGCCGTCCACCGGTGGACGGCAAAGCGCACGGCGTCCGGCCGGCGCCGTCGTCCAGGGCCTCGCGGATGGTGGTCACCGTGCCGCGCTCGAGCACCCGGACGAACGCCGGGCCCTTCTTGCGCGCCGGCTCCACGGCGTCGAGGATACGTTCGAGCTCGCGCTCCATGTCGAGCAAGCTCGCCGCGGGCGTTCTGGGCCTCGGGGCTGCCGATCGCCACCAGCACCCGCAACGGCCCGGGGATCGACCACGCCACGGCCGGCCCGTCGCCCGGCACCGCGCGGTAAAGATGGACGTGCAGTTGCAGCGCCAGGGCGTCCTCGGGCGGAGCCTCCGGCGTCGACGGCAGGCAGAGCGTCTCCCAGGGGTGATCGAGGAGTCCGGGCTTCTCGCCGCGCAGCGCCCGCACGAGCTCGCGCACCCGTTCGTCGTAGAGCGGACCGTCGACGCCGCGGAAGTCCACGTACAGCCGGGCCGCCAGGAGCGGCGGCATCTCGGCGTCGGCGATGAGGACGGCGAACCGTCCTGCGGGACGAAGAGGGAGGTTCGCCGGATGCGTCACTCCGCGTCGTCGTCAAGTGATCTGAAGGGCGTTGTTGAGCCTCTTATCGAAGGACGAGAAGCGGACGGGCTGGGTGAGTTGGAGGTCGGCAAGCTCCCGATACGAGGCGAGATGAAGGCTGTCGAAACCGCGAAGAGCGTGGCGCTCGGCGATATCGCCAGCCTGACGCCAGATTTTTTCGGTGACGTTGAGCGTCAAGAAGGAGGACCAGTCTCGTTCAAGATCCGCCTTGAGGCTCTCATACTCTTCATCACTGAGCCCTCTTTCGCGGTGAAGCCTCGCAAACGCGCTCCGCGCCTCGGGATAGGCGATGACCGAAGTGACGACGACGGATGCTTGATCGACGAGTAGCTTGATGGCGTCTGCGCCATCCTCCTCGACGTAGAGCTTGACCAGGCTGCTCGTGTCGAGATAGAGGATCATCGCCGATCTTCGATCACCATCTCGGCGACGGTCTTGCCCCGAACCTTGACGGGGCGATCCGAGCCTCTGGGCTTGCCGCCCTTCCAGTTGGCGACGCCCGCGTCGACGAGATTCCAGGCCTCACGGACGTCCACCTGATCCTCGCCGGACCGCTCTTCTTCGAGACCTGCCAAAACGGCGATCGGACGGCCTCGCTCCATCACGACGACCTTTTCGCCGTCACGAGCCAAGCGCAGGTACTTGCTGAGCTGCTCTTTGAGGGCGGTCGTGGGGACTTGCACCATGATGGGCTCCTCTCGCCGGGCATCATACTCCAAGCCCGCGCTCCCAGCGACGAAAAAGGGGAGGCCGAAGCCTCCCCTCCATCCGCCTTGACGGCGAAGACGCCCTACTCGGTGCAGGCGCGGAAGGCGTTGACGAAGCCGTGGCCGTAGAACTCGTCCTTGCCGACCTTGCCCTCGTCGTCCGCCGAGTTCTTGAGCCTGGCCTTGAGCGCTCCGAGCGAGATGCCGGGGTTGGCGCCCACGATCAGCGCCGCCACGCCCGCCACCGCCGGGGTGGCCATGCTGGTGCCCGCGGCCCAGCAGGTCAGGGTGTTGCCGCCGCCGCCGCACGGCGCCGGCACCATGTCGAAGACCCAGCAGGGGAAGGTCACCGTGCCGACGGTGCAGCTCTCGTTGCCGGGATAGACGAAGTCGCCGCCCGGACCGGCGAGCGTCACCAGGTCCTCGCCGTAGTTGGTGTAGGAGGCGATACGGCGGAAGTCGGTGGCGCCCACCGCCTGCCAACCCACCGGACCGGTGGCGGAGATCGCCAGGCCGCTGCCCGCCTGCGCCGGGGTGACGATGAGGTCCTGGAACTGGCCGATGTCGAGGCCGTTGTTGGCCGCGGCCGAGATCACCAGCACGCCCTTGCTGGCGGCGAAATTGACCGCCTGGTTGAGCAGGGAATGGAAGCCGCCGGCGGTGCTCTTGAAGAAGAGGGCGCCGAGCGACATGTTGATAATGTCGGCCCGCTCGGTGCAGCCCGGCGTGAACGAGGAAGGATCGGAGGCGAACAGGATGCCGCCGATCACCGCGCCGAAGCTGCCGCTGCCGCCGTGCAGGGCCTTGACGGCCATGATCGTCGCGTCCGGCGCCACGCCCACGACCCCGAAGCTGTTGTCGGCGGCGGCCACGATGCCGGATACGTGGCTGCCGTGCCAGAAGGTCCCGAGGTCGAAGTTGAACGGGAACGGCGGCACGAAGGAGGCCGAGCACGCCACGTCCACCTGACCCGCGAGGTCGTTGTGGAGGTGATTGACGCCGCCGTCGATCACCGCCACGCGGGCGCCGTCGCCGGTGCAGCCGGCGTCCCAGGCGTCCTGGGCCTCGATCGCCAGCAAGTTCCACTGCTTGTCGAAGTGGGTGTCGTTGGACGGATCCACCGAAGCCTGCTCGACCGCCGGCGGCTGCTCCCACTCGACGAAGAGGTCCGCCTCGGCGAATTGGAAGTTCCCGCCTGCCTGGACGTCGTCGAGGAAGCTCGGGTTGTCCGACTGCACCATGGCGATGCCGGTCGGTCCGTGGGCGAAGACGAGCTGGCCGCCGGCCGCTTCCACCGCCGCGGTGTCCGCGGCCTTCCACTGACCCTTCGCCAGGACGTACTGCTCGGCGCCGCCGGCGGCGCCGAGGCACACCACCGCCGCGACAGCCATCAGGATGGCTTTTCTCATGTGACTCTCTCTCTTTCTTCGGATCCGCGGATCCGAGTACCTGGGTACCCTCGCGGGCGTCCCGATTCACGGAGTACACGGCCGGCGCGGCACCATCGATCCGGCAGCGAGACGGAGATACGATCCCCATGATCTCCGCACGCGCCAGCCGCGTTCATCGAATCGCTGACGGGATGATACCCAAACGGCGCGGAAAAGCCAAGAGCGGCGACGGGCGTACCCTTACGGAAGCTCCACGGGGCGGCGGGACGTGCTCACGCCGCGTCCGGTCCCGTCCGGTGCAGCCAGCGCCGGGCACGCTTCAGGGCACCGCGGACGACCACCGCGAGACGTTCCCGCTCTCGAAGCCGTCGGCGAAGAGGGCGCCGAGGGTCGAGAACGTCCGCGCCACCCGCGTGACGTTGCCCTCCACGTCCGCCACCTCGACCCAAAGCTGGCGTCCCGCGGCCAGCGGCAGCGCCGTCCCCAGGTCGATCGCGTAGACGCCGTCGTCGACGGCGGCGGCGAGGTCCGCCAGCTCCGTCCCCGGCGGACGGCCGGCGACCGGGAAGTCGGCCTTGACCGAGAGCGTCGCAAGGTCGACGCCCGAGTAGGCGTCGGCGACGCCGAAGCGCAGGGCCGTCACCGGCTCGCCGGCCTCGCCCGGCCGCGGCAGGCTCACCGTCAACGTCGGGCGGTTGTCGTCGAGGAACCAGCCGTAGTCGCCGTCGCCCGTCTCCCGGCCCGAGTCGATCGGGCAGCCCAGGTCGATCCAGCGCGCGATCCGCATCTTCTCCTCCTCCGTCAACGCCGGCACGCCGCTGCCCGGCGGCGGCATGACGGTGCCGGCGTAGTCGAGGTCGGCGGCGTTCGGGTCGGCGCCGGCCGGCAGCGTCGAGGGATCGCCCGGCGTCGTCTCGCTGGGGTGGTCGGCGTTCGTCCAGCCGTCGAGACGCTGGCCGAAGAGCTTCCACACCAGCAGGCTGCGACGGCTCTGGAACATGCGCACGTAACGGCTGGCGTTGGTCTGACGCCAGGTACCGTTGACGATCACCGGCGGATACCCCCATTGCGCGTCGCGGTCGTCGGCGAGGCGCTTGTAGTCGCCCGGCACCCCGCCGTAGAGCGCCGTGTCGTCGAGCGCCAGGCCGCCCGCCGGAGAGGCTGCGCGGTGGCAGGAGACGCAACTGCGCTGGAGGATCGGCCGCACGTCGCGGTAGAACTCCACGTCGACCACCGGCGCCGCCACCACGTCGAGCCCGTTGACGCCGGCGGCGCTGCGGGTCACCAGGGGCGTCGTCTTCGAGAGGTCGTGGATCGCGTAGCCCGGCTGCGCCGCGGCGGTGCTCTCGAAAGCGAGCGGCTGCCGGCTGTGGGCGTGGCAGCCGCCGCAGTCGGCGCGCATCTCGCCGGGGCGCACCTGGTGCCAGGTCTGGGCCGTGTTGAGCGCCAGGCCGCGGCGGTCCAGGGTCTGGAAGGTGAAGGGCGTGTCGGCCGGGACCTTGGCGAGGAAGCTGGTGTCCGGGTTGCCCTCGGGGTCGAGGACGCCCTGACCCCCGGCGTCGACTTTGCGCAGCGGGATCTCGCCGAGGATGCGCATGCGCTCGCCGGCGTGGCTCTCGAAGTGGCGGCCCTCGTGCGGACCGTAGGAGCGGTGGGTGTTGGCCTCGAGGGCCACGATCCGCACCGCCCAGATCTCGGAGTTCGCGTAGCGTCCGGCGTCGGAGCCCTGGTACTCCCAGTTGCTCGACTGGCCGTTCTCCGAGGTGTTGAAGGCGTCGAGGCCGTCGAAGTCGTCGCCCCAGGGCGTCACGACGCCGGGGAAGCTCTCGCGCTTGTAGAAGCTGCTGGTGCCCACCAGGCCGTAGGGCGTGCCCGCCGGCAGCGCCGGGTGGACGCTCCCGTCGTTGGGCAGCCACGGCAGCTCGGCGGGCTGCGCCACGCCGTGGACGGCGGCGTAGGGCACCAGGGCGCGCGGCCAGGCTTCGTTGTAGGCCGGGTCGTTCTTGAGGAGCACCAGCTCGTCCGGGCTCCGGACCTCCGCCGACGCCATCAGGTAGAGGCCGCTGTCGTAGTAGGGCACGGGGGTGGGGCGGTCGAGATCGTTGGCGGGCCCGGGCGTCCACACCACCAGCATGCCGCCGCCCGGCACCGCCGAGGGATGGGTGAACTTGCCCACGCGCACGCCGCCGTCGCCCACCGGGGCCGCCTCGTCCTCGCCGTGGGTGAAAGGCGTCAGCGAGGTCATGCCGCGCGGCGTGAAGGGCATGCGAAAGGGGTAGAGGAAGCCGCCGCCCACGGTCTGAAGGATCTCGGGATTGTCGTCGGGGAAGGCGCCGTGGAAGGCCGGCTCGCCCGGCGGCGGACGCACCGGCAGGCGGTAGAGGGCGCCGAAACCGTTGTTGTTGAGGTTGTAGTAGTCGACGACGACGAGGTCGTCGCCGGCGAGCTGGGTCATGAAGTGGAAGGCCTGGGGCGAGCGGAAGGCGCTGACCACCGGCGACCAGTTCCGGCCGTCGGGGTAGATCGCCCAGATGCCCCACAGGCGCACGTCGCGCAGGCCCTGGTCCTCGTGGCTCGAGAAGAGCAGCCGGCCGTCGCGCAGGATCGTCGGATGGAGCGCGCTCGACACGGTCATCGGCGCGATCGGCGTCACGTTGGAGCCGTCCTCGTCCATCACGAAGAGCTGCAGCGTCGGGCTGGTGAAGCCCTTCTGGGGCCAGAAGCCGTTGCGGTTGCTGGTGAACGCGACCTTGCCGCCGGGCACCGGGCAGGGGCCGAGGTTCAGGATGCCGTAGCCCAGACGATTGAAGGGGAGCGGCGGGTCGACCGGGTTCGACTCGTCCCAGTGGGCGGCGCCGGTGTTGGGCGTGAACTCGCCGAAGGTGAGCTGCTCGACGGCGCGGCTTTCGACGTGGATGCGGAAGACGTCGGCGCCGGCGTAGGGCAGGTGGTCGCGCTGGTGGTTGAGCTCGCTCTCCCGCACGTCGTAGAAGAAGCTGAAGTAGACCCACGCGCCGTCGAAGGAGACGAAGGGGTCGGTGACGGCGCCGTTGCCGCCGGCCACCAGCACCTCCTCGCTGCCGTCGGGGTGGAGGAGCACGAGGTCGGCGCCCGGCTCGAGGCGGGCGGGATGGAAGACCTCGGGCCAGACGGTGTTGTCGCCGTCGCCGTAGCGCGGCTGGCGCACGTAGACGACGTCGTAGTCGACGGGCTGGGCCGTCGCGGCGGCGGGCAGGAGCAGGTAAGTCAGGAGGGGGACGAGAAAAGCTCGCGGGTGGCGCATAGTAGGGACCTCCGGGGTCCCAGTCTCGCCGGGCTATGCGCGTCTTGCTATGGAATCCGTCACACGGCGCTCCTCACCTCTCCGAGTCTAGAGGGCCGGCCGGAAACCCTCCGGTAGCGAGTAAGAAGGCCGACTTCGTCGGCCAAATCCCCCCTAGCCCCCCTTTCATTAAAGGGGGGAACCTGACCTGAGGGACTCTGAGCCCCCCTTTAAGAAAGGGGGGTTGGGGGGATTTCCCGGCAGACGAAGTCTGCCGGGGGACTGGCTAAGGGTTTCCGGCCGAGCCTGAGCGTGCGACGGGCGGGCAGCGACGGGGCCAAGCCCCGTCTTCTCGCGCGAGGGCGACCAGCTCGGGCGTCGGCTCGACGTCAGCCGCGGACGAAACGGAGATTCGTGGACGAAGCCGCCTTCAGCGGCGGAGGAAGCGGAGGTGGACGGCGAAACTCGATGTCGTCCGCGTCCTGAGCGGGCTTGACGTCGCCGGTGGGCGTCGATCGGCCTCCGAAGTCGAGGGGAAGGGAACAAGACCTCGCCAGACGCCGGAGAAGCGCGTCGGACCGTGGAAGTGTCCGAGGACGACGGTCCGAGACGCGTTCGTGCGATTCGGTCGCCTTCAATCCCGGGGATGGGCGGATTTGCCGGGACCAACGTCTCTGGGCGACGGTCCAGAAGCGTTGCGCGGAAAACGACCGCCTTCAGACGCGGTAATCCGTGCAGTTTCCTTCGCGCCGTCGAGTCGGGTATCGACCCGGCAGACCCGGCGGCGGGGTCTGATTGTCCACGGCCACCTGCCCAAAGGCTGATCTGGCAACGTCTATGCCGGCGGGGATATTCCCGCCGGCGCCCTGGCCGGCTCTTGCCGCCGACTCTCCCCCATACCAGCGCGCGAGCGAAATGGGCGTGCGTCCGCGCACGCGCGAGGCGAAGCGAGCCGTCAGGTACCCCCCTTTGACAAAGGGGGGCGGCGAACGCGCCAGATCGTCGAAAGGGAACGGAACGAGGACGACCTTATAACGAGTCAATCGAAGGGCTCCCCGTCGTCCAGCGAGTAGATGTCTTCTTCAGGGTCAGCGAGGGACGCGAAAGCCGGGTTCCGGGCCGCGGCGCGGAGCCATTCCCTTTCGTCCGACTCGTTGTCGGTCTCGTACAGGACGATGACGCGCACTCGTCGGGGACCCGACAAGGGGAGGGACTCGTCCAGCCGGAGCTGTCGTAGCTCGTCGACGGTCCCCGTCGTTTCGATGGCTGCAATGGCGCTGTTCACGGCATGGGCTCCTCTCGCCGGAAATTGTACATCAAGCACGCGGGTTCGCTATCGTGGCCGACCCGAAGCGAGGAGTCGATGCGGCGCTTGCCCCCCGGCTCGGGAGATTCCGGAACAGGGGCAGGCGCTGCAAAAAACGCGGCCACTGTCTGAAAACAAACGACTTAGCGGATGCTGGGAGCGCAGGCGTCCCGCCGGCTCCGGAGCAGGCGGGACGCCTGCGCTCCCAGCCGGAACTTCCGTCAGCTCCGCCGCACCAGGATCTTGCCGGCCAGCTCCAGCGCCGCCGCGCCCGCCGCCTCCAGGAAGCTGGCGATCGACGCCGGCGAGCGCGCCAGGCCGTCGGCGAGGTTCAGCGCCTCCTCCAGCTCCGGATTGCCGTGGCGCAGCCGGCCCACGGCGCGACCGTCGCGGTAGAGCACGGGACCGCCGGCATCCTCCGGGTCGACGGAGAAGCTCCGCGCTCGGTCGACGAGCGGCAGGAAAGCCGCGGCGAGCAGAGCCGTGTCGCGGTCGGTGAGGGTGCCGAAGGGCTCGTCGCCGTCCTCGGGATTCTCCCAGAGTCGAAAGAGGCCGTAGCGCTCGTCGTCGAGCGGGACGACGCGCCAGAAGCCGCCGGTCACCGCTTCGCCGGCGGTCACGGGGTCGTCGTGTTGGTCGAGCTGTCGGAGGTAGGCGGGATGGAAGGCGTTGACGGGGATAGAATCGTCGTGATCGGGCATGGGACTACTGCTCCTTTGCCTGGTCGGGCTCGGGCGAGGTACCATCTCGCTCGGGCCGTCTTGTTGATGGGCGGTCACTTCGTTACCGCCAAGAGTAGCGGAGAAACCGGAGGAAGTCAAGCGAAAAGGGCCGGTTTCTCAAGAGAAACCTCGCGCCGGTCACGCCGGCGCGTGGACGGCCACCGGATGAGGCCCTCGAGGAGCTCCCGGACCTGACGGAGGCCGACATCCTCGCCTGCCTCCCGTTCGCCCGCCAGCGAATTGACCATCCGGTGGTGGCGGCGTGATCGGTGGCGAGCCTCGCGCTGACCCTGGCCTTCGGAATGCAACCCTGAAAGGGTCCTAGACAGCCGTCCTGGCTTGCCTGGATGCCTTCCCGGTTCGTGCCACCTAAGTTCTTGAAAGGTCAGTGTTTACCCCGTCGTACTGGCGTCTGGAAGTAGGCTACCACAGACCGTGTCTGGCGTGTCAAGGGGGGCTGGCGGGGAAGCACTCGCCAATGATTTCCCGCCGATGACAGCGATTGCCGAGACGGCACAACGGACTTGCCGTGAGTTCGGACTTGCGTCAGGTCAGGGGAGGAAGACCCAAAACCGACCGAGTTCAGCTCCACGGCTCACGCGCGTGGGTCACCTTTGGCGCCCAGTGGCTACCTCCAACCACTCGCCCGGTCGGTCCGGTGTCGATGAGCGATCACCAGGGTGGATGGAGTCGCGGGCACTGCCGCTGGCACTGACCCTCGGCAAGTTGGACAGCGCTTGCCAATATTGCGCGACGTCTATCAATGGGTCGTAACCAGTTTCTCGGCAGGCTATTACGCCACCTCACTCTTCGTCAGTTACAAGTTTCAATCGCTCAAGCGCATTGAGTGGCTCAGCACGGGAGAATCCGAATTTCTTTACAGTAAGGAACGCGGCCCTCTCGCCATCCGGTAATTCCCTGGCAATGGAATTGAATACGGCAATAGCCTTGCTGAAATGCTCTTCGGCCAGCTTCTTCTTACCAAGCCTTTCATAGGCTATGCCTAGGCCAACATGTTCAGCAAAGATGAAGTCAGCATCGAGGCTCTCAGCATCATCTGCAAGGGCGCCCATGAAATACTGCACCGCGCCTTCATAGTTGCCCTTGGCCAGATGTAGTTTTCCAGAACGGATCTTCTGACTGAGCTCCCGATATATCGCTTCAGCCTGTTCAGTTCTTCCGTCTGCCAGATACAGATCGGCGATGTTCCCTTTCTGTGAATCGCCTGAGAATCCGAGCTTTTCATATAGTTCTAAAGATTTCCTGTAGTGAGTTAACGCCTCATCAAGGCGCCCAAGGTTATCGTAAACAAGGCCGATATTATTCAAGATGTAGGCAAGAGTACTTTCCTCTTTATCGGCAAGAAGCGACAGAATGTCTTGATACATGTCCAGCGATGCCTTAAAATGACCAAGTTCATTGTGAGTGTAGGCGATACCAACGAGAATACCTACTCTTGTTCCGATGTCGGCTGAGTCGGTAGATTCTCTGAAATCTTCAAGAGCATCCGTGTATGACTTAAGGGCAAGCGAATACTTTCCAAGTCGATTGTGTACATTGCCAATGTTCGCCAGAATGAGGTGAGCCTTGAAATCTATGATTCTGGCAATTTTCAGTGTCCAGTCATAATATTCTAACGCCTTCTCATATTCTCGTTGTTCTCTAAAGTGGGAACCCAGGTAGTTTCCTGCAATGACAACTCTTTGATCTTTGAAGCTGTGCGTCTTGAAAATCGAGAAGGCCTTTTCCCACGCTCCTGGCAGTTCGTTCCGATATGCGGAATGAGAATATGCTCTCGCTCCTTGGTTGTAGAGCATGATGCCTTCGTCAAGAGATTGTGGACGAAGCGCCGGTGGTACTGCAAGCGAAATACACGCCGCGATCGTCGAAATAATGGCGACTTTTGTTTTCATGATGTACTCCTTTAATGATTTCGGATGCAACTACGGAACGCTGGCGTCCAGCGGGTTGTCAAGCAAGAGCTTGACCATCAGGGCAAGGACCTTGGAGGGGCGATGAGCTACTGCTTCGGCTCGTCGCGATCTCCTTCTGTGCGTGCATCCTAACTTCCTTGTTCTCTGGCGCTTACTCCGGCTGCACCATCGTCTGGATGAGGGTACCATAAACCCTCCCCGGCGTGTCAAGGGGGACTCGTGGGGTAGCACAGACCGCATCTCGACCACCGCCGACAAGACCAGACAGCGGCCTGTTCGGGAGCGGGCCGAGGGGCTGACCCACCTCGAGGAGACCAAGCCATGAGCCGTCTGACGCTTCGACTTCCCGAGTCACTCCACCAGACCCTGAACCACCAGGCCAGGGCCGGGGGCGTGTCTCTGAACCAGCTCATCGTCTACCTCTTGACGCGGATGACGGCGGCGACGGACCTCGAAGATCAACGCCGGGTCTTCGAGGATCTTCGCCATCGCTACCCACCTGAGGAGGCGGAGTCAGCCCTTCAAGAGCTCCTCGCGCGGAGAACGCCCCCGCCCTCCTGACGACGTCGCACCTGCCGACTGCCGCGTCATCGCGGCGGTGACGCGGCCGGCGAGCTGGAGAGGACGTCCAGCGTCTCGCCACCAGGCCAGGGTCGAGGGCACCTACTGGGACCGCCGGCGTCTCGCCGGCCCGGGGCCGCGCAGCGGCCCCGTCGTCCCCAAGGGACGACGATCAACAGTGTCCGCTCGTCGGCCCTGAAACGCCGAGGACGCTTCGCGTCCTCGGCCGGCGGGACGCCGGCGGTCCCAGTAGGGTGCGGAATTCACCCGGCCCACGTAAGTGACTCGATTTAAAGGCCATATGACGACGCGAGGCGCGTTGCGGACGATTTCCGGCAAGTGCCGAAACCCGTCCGGAGTCGTTGCCGACGGGTCCTGGCAGTTGCCGAAAACCGTCCGGAGTCGTTGTCGGCGGGTCCTGGCAGTTGCCGAAAACCGTCCGGAGTCGTTGTCGGCGGGTGCTGGCAGTTGCCGAAAACCGTCCGGAGTCGTTGTCGACGGGTGCTGGCAGTTGCCGAAAACCGTCCGGAGTCGTTGTCGACGGGTCCTGGCAGTTGCCGAAAACCGTCCGCGGCACTTATGGACGCCGCTTTGCAGGTACACATAACGCTCAGTATTGCTTATGAACGTTATTCTGCAGATGCCAACCGGCGTCCATATCGCTCAGGGACGCCGTTCGGCAAGTGGCGGAAGGCGTCCATATCGCTCAGGGACGCCGTTCGGCAAGTGGCGGAAGGTGTCCATATCGCTCAGGGACGCCGTTCCGCAGCGGCGCCGGGCGTCCTTGTCGCTCAGGGAAGGCGTCGCCCGCTCACTCGAGCCGGCGGTAGCCGTGTAGACTGGGCAAAGAGGACCTCCTGGTCATGAACCCCTACAATTGGCGCCAGCACCAGCCCGTGGTCGAGATCGTCCGGCCCGTCCTTCACGAGGTCGCCGATGGGCTCCTCAAGGGAGGCAGCGGCGTCCTGCTGGCCGGACGTGGGATGGGCAAGAGCGTCTTCCTGCGCCGGTTGCAGGCCGACCTGGGCGAGCACGAAGGCGTACGGACCGTGCTCTTCCCCGTACCCCCGGCGGGGCGTTCCGTCGACGGTTGGCTGCGCGCCCTCGCCAAGCGGCTCGACAGTCCCGTCGAAGCGCCCCTCGACCCTCACGAGGTGGTTGCGGCCCGTCTCGCGGGCGACGACGCTCCCCGCCGGATCGTCCTGCTCTTCGACGAGTTCGACCGTTACGCCGGGACTCCGGCGTCGCTGGGCGCCGCCGAGCATCCGGGCCGCGACTTCTTCAACAGCCTGGAGGCCATGCGGCGCGATTTCGGAGAGGTGGGCATCTTCGCCGCCGGCGGCATCGGCGTCTTCGTCTTCCGCGACGTTCTCGGCTCGAGCTTCCTCGCCCGCGCCGACAAGGTCCGCCTGGCACCCTTCGGCCGCCAGGAGATCGTCCGTCTGGCGCGTCCCTTCGCCGATGCGGGCCGCGAGCTCGACGGCGACGTGCTCGACGCCCTGGAGCTGCTGACCGGCGGCAACCCGGCGCTCGTCACCTACGGGCTCCAGGGGCTGTGGGAGGCGCGGGAACCGACCGTCCGCGACGTCGCGGACGTCTTCACGCGCTTCGAGCAAAGGCAGGCGGAGTTCCTCCGCGACTTCCGGCTCTCTTTCGCCTCGGACAGCCTGTCGGAGGCCCCGGGAAGGGTCTGGCGGTTGGTGCAGGACGGCGACGGCGAGGTCACGCAGGAGGACCTCGCCAAGGCCTGCGGCACGGGCAACGGCGTCCTGCGGCTCGACGGTGCCGACGTGCTGGATCTGCTCGAATCGTCGGGGCTGGTGCGGATCACCGGCTCGGTGCGGGCGAATCCCGTGCGCGCGCGTCCGGTGGCCAGCCTGCTGAGCCTGCCGGCCGCCTCGACCTCGGCGCCGGAACCGGACGTCGCCACGCGGCTCGCCGCGGATCTCGACGTGCTGCTGGCCCGCCTGCACGCCGCCAGCGCCGATTTCTTTCGGCCCGGCCGTCATGGCGAGGGCAAGCGTCTGGTCCCGGAAGCGGTTTTCTCAGCCTACCTGGCGCTGGGCTTCGATCTTCTCGGCTGGCAGGCGGAGCGCGAGGCGCAACGCGGCGCCGGACGCACGGATCTCCTCCTGCGCTGGAACGGTTCCCATGAGCTGGCGATCCTCGAAGTGAAGATCTGGGGGCGCAACGACTACCGCGACGTTCAGCGCCAGGTCGAGAGCTATCGGACGTCCGGCGTCGGAGCCGCCGCGGTCGTGATGCTGAGCGACTCGGCGCCTGAGGACTGGCCCGCGGTCTATCGCGACCGCTGCCTCTTCGACCGCGAGTCGCAGGCTCACCGAGTTTCCGGCTCGCCTGTCGAGGCACGGATCCACTGCAGGTCGGTGTCGGCCGGTATCGAGGTAGGCGTCGATCACTTCCTGCTGCGGCTCGCGGCACGGGCCGCCGGCCAGGGCCCGGCCGGAAACCCTTAGCCAGTCCTCCGGCGGACTTCGTCTGCCGGGAAATCCCCCCAACCCCCCTTTCTTAAAGGGGGGCTCAGAGTCCTCTGGGTCAGGTTCCCCCCTTTAATGAAAGGGGGGTTAGGGGGGATTTGGCCGACGAAGTCGGCCTTCTTGCTCGCTGCCGGAGGGTTTCCGGCCGGCCTCTATGGCCAGACCAGCCGGGTGCTGCCGGGCGACGCCAGCGGCGGAACGTCCGCCGCGCTCAGAGCCGCGTTGAGCGCCGCCAAGTCCTCGGCCACGAAAACGTTCCACGCCGCGACGGCCCCGCCGAGCTCGGCTTCGAGCTCGGCGATGAGCCGCGCCTGCGCCGGCGTGGGGGCGCGCAGCGCCGTGTCGACGTCTCCCATCAGGCCGCCGATCTGCCGCAGGAGCCGCGGCCCCTGGCTCCAGAAGGGCTTGCCTTCCGGCTGCACGAGCCGCTCCTGGAGACCCTTCAGCTTCTCCTCGAACGCCTTCCACCGCTCCTCGAGCTCCGGCGTCAGGTCCTTCTTCAAGGTCTTCACCGTGGCCCGGCGCGCCGCGAGCTGCTCGCCGACGGCGTCCGTGCCGCGCAGCACGTCGTTGGCCGTGGACTGCATGGCCGTCAGCCTCGAGGCGGCCTCGTGCTGGGCCGCGAGGCCCTCGGCCGTCGCCGGCACCAGCGGGTCGACGCCCACTGCCACCGGCGTCTCCCACGATTCGCCGGCGACGGTGAGGCGGACGGCGTAGGTGCCCGGCAAGACCTCGGGACCGCCGAGGGCGCGGCGGAAGTCGCTGCCGCCGTCCTCCCGCTCGCTCCGCGGCCGTGGCGGATCGCGCCGCAAGTCCCAGGCCATGCGCCGCAGCCCGCCCTCCTGCGGCACGTCCTTGAGCGTGCGGATCACCGCGGCGTCGCCGTCCAGGATTTGGATTTTGACCCGTTCCTCCCCCTCCGTCCCATCTTCATCTTCATCTTCATCTTCATCTTCATCTCTCTTCTCCCCCTCCTTCTTCTCCTCCTCCTTCACGAAGAACGAGATCAGCGCCCCATAAGGAGGATTCGGCGCCCGGTGCTCCTTGTCGCCGATCCCGTAGCGGGTGAATCGCACCGGGAAACGCAGCGCCGGCCGCACGGGAAAAAGATGGGCCGTGGCCGCGGCGATCTCGGGACGCCACTGCTGCACGGGGGTGGCGTCGTCGAGGATCCAGATGGCGCGGCCGTGGGTGCCGAGGATGAGGTCGTTCTCCCGCGGGTGGACGAGCAGGTCGTGGACGGACACCGTCGGCAGGTTCTTGAGGTGCAGCCGCTGCCACGAGCCGCCGGCGTCGTAGGACGCGACCAGCCCGAGCTCGGTGCCGGCGTAGAGCAGGTCGGGGTTCTTCGGGTCCTCGCGCACGACCCACACCCACGACGCCGGCTCGACGTCGACGTCGAGGCGCGTCCACGTGGCGCCGAAGTCGGCGGTCTTGAACACGTGGGGGTGGAAGTCGTCGAACATGTGACGGTCGAAGGCCGCGTACGCGGTACCGGCGGCGGTGCGCGACGGCTCGACGTGGGACACCGGCGAGAACGCGGGCATCCCCGGGACGTTGCCCACCACGTTGGTCCACGTGCCGCCGCCGTCGCGCGAGACCTGCAAGTTGCCGTCGTCGGTGCCGGCCCACAGCACTCCGGGCTCGGCGGGCGATTCGGCGAAGCTGATGATCGTGCAGTGGTACTCGGCGGTGGTGTTCTCGGGCCACACGGGACCGCCGGCGTCCTTCTGTTTTTCGGGGTCGTCGGTCGTCAGGTCGGGGCTGACGACGCTCCAACTGTCGCCGAAGTCGGTCGAGCGGAAGACCACGTTGCCGGCGAAGTACACCGTCTCCGGCGCGTGCGGCGAGGCGACGATCGGACTGTTCCAGTTGAAGCGGTACTCGAGCTCGCCCACCGGGCCGCCGTCGTTGCGTCGCGGCTGCGGGCTGACGTCGATCTGCTGGCGGGTGACCATGTCGGTGCGCACGATGCCGCCGCCCTGGGACTCGCTCAGGAAGGTGTCGAGGCGGGTGGGGTGGGCGAGCGTGAAATAGGCGTCGCCGAAGCTGATCATGCGCCAGTCGTCCTCGAGGATGCCGGCGGGCTCGCGGGTGCGGCTGGGGCCGTACCAGGTGCCGTTGTCCTGGAGGCCGCCGCCGAGGGCGTAGAAGGGCTCGCGGTGGTCGTGGAAGACCTGGTAGAACTGCGCGATCGGCAGGTTGCGGATCGGCTCCCAGGTCACGCCGCGGTCGTAGGAGACGGCGACGCCGCCGTCCTGGCCCTGCCACAGCCGCCGCGGGTCGAGCGGGTCGATCCACAGCGAGTGGTAGTCGACGTGGGTGTTGCGGGCGATACGTTCGAACGAGCGCCCGCCGTCGATCGACAGGAAAAGCCGGCTGGAAACGGCGTAAACGCGGTCCTCGTCGCTCGGGTCGACGCGCAGGTCGGTGTAATAGAAACCGCGGGAGACGATCTCGACGTCGTCGGAAACCTTTCTGAAGGTGTCGCCGCGGTCGTCGGAGCGGAAGAGGACGCCTTCGTTCGACTCGGCGATCACGTAGACCACGTCGGGGTTTGACGGCGCGATCTTGACGCCGATGCGCCCGAGGAGCTTGGGCAGCCCCTCGGTGAGCTTCTTCCAGGTGGCGCCGCCGTCCACCGAGCGGTAGACGCCGCCTTCCTCGCCGCCGCTGGTGAACGTCCACGGCTTGCGCTCGAAGTGCCAGAGGGCGGCGAAGAGCACGTTGGGGTTCGAGGCGTCGAGATCCAGGTCGGCCACGCCGTGGCGCTCGTCGAGGTAGAGCACCTTCTCCCAGGTCTCGCCGCCGTCTCTCGAGCGGAAGACGCCGCGCTCCTCGTTGGGTCCGAAGATATGGCCGACGGCGCCCACGTAGACGACGTCCGGGTCGTGGGGATGGACGAGGACGCGGGAGACGTGGCGGGTCTCCTCGAGGCCGAGGTGACGCCAGGAGGCGCCGCCGTCCGTCGACTTGTAGACGCCGTTGCCGAAGGACACGGAGTTGCGGGTGTTGGACTCGCCGGTGCCGACGTAGATCACCTCGGGGTTCGACGGCGCGAGCGCCAGGTCGCCGATCGAGGCGTTCGGCTGATCGTCGAAGAGGGGCTTGAAGGTGAGGCCGCCGTCGGTGGTCTTCCACACGCCGCCGGAGGCGGCGCCGACGTAGACGACCTGGGGACGTCCGGGAACGCCCTCGACGTCGGTCACGCGTCCGCTCATGTTCACGGGGCCGACGTTGCGCCACTCGAGGTGGTCGAAGGGCCCGGTCTCGGCGTCCTCCGGCGGGACGATCTCGGCGAGGGCGGGGACGGACAGGAGGCAGGCGGCCAGCAGGGCGAGAAGGGGTCGTCGCAGGCGCATCGGTCGGGGTCTCCTGGGGACGGTGGTTGCGGGTCGCGGGCGACTCTATCGCAGCGTGCTTCGCCCCATGGTAGACTGACCGTATGGACCGAAGCCATTACCCCGTTCGGGTCATTCGTCCTGGGGATCCTCAGCCACCCCACGACGATCAGCACATGTCAGCAGAAGAGTGCCGCTCTCCGCCACCGTGGCCACGGTGACGCACTTGTGCTACACTGCTGTCGGAGGTACTGGCATGCCGGCAACAAATCCGCGTATTTCTACGGTCGTCGATCCCGAGCTGGCGGCGTGGCTGCAGCGCCGGTCGGAGCAGGAGGGCCGGTCACTCTCGGTCCTTGTCCGCGATATCCTCACGAAGTTCTACTCCGAGGAAGAAGAGAGATTCTGGGCCCAGGCCGGAGAGGAGCGTCTCGCCTCTTTCCAGCGGGAGGACGCACATTCCCATCGTGACGCATGGGCCACGATCTGAGCGACCTGCGGATCCTCTATCACTCCAAAGTGGTGAAGGAGGACATCCCGCGGTTGGGCGCGTCCATCCGCCGCCGGATCCGGCGTGCCATCGAGGGCAAGCTGACCCGTCAACCCGAACAATTCGCCAAGCCCCTGGCCTTCACCAGGTCGGGGCTCTGGTCGCTCCGCGTCGGGGATTGGCGAGTCGTCTTCGCCATGCGTGACGAAGAGCTCTGGATCCTGCGAATCGGGCATCGTAGAGAGATCTACAAGGCTCTCGACCGAGAGATACCCGAGTCGTAGGTTCGCCCGGCGCTCGCGGGGGCTCCGCGTCAGACCTCGGAGCCGCGGCGGCGCAGGGCGCTAGCGGTCGCGCTCGGGGACGCTGACGCGCCCGGCCACGCCCTCGTGGTGGATCCCGCCCGAGCCGTCGCGGCGGACGGTGAAGTCGCCGCCGACGTCGCGCACCCGGATGGTGCCGGAGCCGTCGTCGATCGCGACGTCGCCGGCGACGTCCTCGATCTCCATCTCGCCGGAGCCGTCCTCGATCTCGAGGGACGCCACCTTGCGCGCCCGCAGGCTGCCGCTGCCGTCGTCGATCTTGACGGCCACGCCGGCCGGCACGACGATCTCCAGGTCGAGACGCGCGTCGCCCCAGGCGCGCTGGTCGGGGATCTCGGCGATCACCTGCACGCGGCCGCCGCTGCGCCGGGTGAAAATCGGAACGTCGTCGAGGTCGCCTTCGCGCGAGGCGCAGGCGACCCGGGGACGTCCGAACGCCGGGGATGATCCCGGCGAAGGCGTAGGCGGTCAGCAGGCAGGCGGACAGCAGTACGAGAGCAGGGAGTCGCAGGCGCATCGTCCTCCTCGGGACCGGTGGTTGCGGGTCGCGCGCGACTCTATTGCGGATCGGGATCGCCATTGGCTGCCGCTCGCCGTCCCGGTCGTCACCCGGCGAGCCTCGCCCACGGGCGCGCAGAACCAAGCTGTGGTATCCTCGCTGCAGGTGCGAATCACTTCTGGCAAGGACAGAGATATGACCACACCAACTCCAGCCTCCTTAGCGACCGCCAAGCTCCGAAACAATGCCATGCTTTTCTCTCTCCTATTCGTCGTGGCCTCGGGTCACTCCACGAACGCCAGGGAGATCGTAGTACAACCGGAGATCATGGTCGAAAGGCCGGAAGCATTGGCCGAAGCAACGGATATACGATTCGTAATTTATGTCCCCGAAGATCTCCACAAGAATAATCCACGGTGGCAGGATAGCAGATCGATACTCGGTTTTGCCGCCACTCCGGAGCCATATGTCCTTGTAATGGACCAAGCATTCAAGTACAATGTCTTGCATCTCTTCTGCAACTACTTTCCTTCCTGCACAGCATCGACCGAACGCCCACATCCGGGAACTTATGATCTCTTGGCGGTTGCTTCCTTTGAGGCTAGAACAACCGTTTACACGAACGAGATCGCCTCGACCTCAAATGCGTTGAATCTAAAAACCCTCCACTTCAGCGCTGCTATCAGAATAGAAGACTCGAATAATGAGCTGGTGACCGTGCTTAGGAGTTTCTCGCGGGATAGACACTTTGCCCAAGAAGAGCTCGGTAAGATCTCCTACCTGAGACGAGTTGCAGGATCAATTCTCAAAATGACCTTTAACTCCTTAAGTCTGAACTTGCGAGACTCCCAGTCGCTCCATCAACAAGTCAAAATCCTCGCCAAAGAGAGAGCGCGTCCTTGTAATCTTGATCTGCAGGCCAGCTTTGATGACAGCGCTGGGTTCTTGCCAAATCGCAAGCTCGACGCTGGCGAGCAGGCTCATATCATTGCAGAGATAGTAAACCGCGGAGCCGAAACCGGGCCAGCCCTCGGTGTTATCCTCCGTGTGAACAGCGAAAATGAGAATGTCGTGGTAAGAAATACCTGGGATGTTGGAGATCTCTCGCCCGGTGAAAAGAAAGTAATCTCTGTGCCGGTAGTCGCCGGCCTTGAAATTCCTGCGAATACTCTCCAGCTTCACTTGACGGCAGAGGAAAGACGTGGCTATGGCGCACCACCTGTACAATTAGAGATTCAAGGGGCAGAGCTTGAGCATCCAGATCTAGCAATAACGGACATCGTTCTCAACGATAGGATTGGGCGCGCTAAAGGTGATGGCGATGGAGCACCTGCCAACGGCGAAACCGTGGAAGTCACGCTGCGGATCGAGAACCACGGACCTGGCGACGCCGTGGGACTACGATTTGATCTCCTGAATCCGGTGTTTGAAGTGCAGGATCCTCCGAGTGAAGTGTCAAGAATCCCTGCAGGCCAGTCGCGCGAGGCTGTCACTTTGTTGAAGATACCGCCAGCTTATACCAATGACGAAATAACGCTTCGCATCGCCGCTTCCGATATTCGAGGAACCGAGGTAGGAAGTGCTGATATAGAGAAGACTTGGCGACTCGTCCACAAGGGACCTCTCCTCGAACCGGAGTATAGACTCTACGACGGAACCTCACCCGGGTCGTTCGGTGATGGCGATGGTATTGCTAACAATGGCGAAAGAATCGAGCTCGGTGTCGTCCTGGTGAACCGTGGCAGCCTGATCGCCCGCGACGTGCGTCTTAGCTTCTCGACAGACCATCCCGAGCTAAGTGCGCCCGAGACATCCAGCACCCTCGATGATCTGCCAATTGGTGCCCGTGCTCCAGAGCAGCGCGTGCCTGTGCTCATTCCGCGCCAATTCAGGTCAGCAGCGGAGCTAAGCCGTTTGACATTTCGCCTGCATCTCCAACAGGCTGACTTTCCCTCTTCTGAGTTGGTCCACAGTATCGCGTTTCAGCCCCGTAACCCAGTAGTCGCGGTGGGCGTCAACGCTCCCGACGTTCTCGATCGCGGCAAACAAAACCCACTCCTGATTCAAGTATGGAACAAGGGTCAATTAGACGCCGAGAATGTCACTGTAGAGGTCGAGTCGACCGCTGGCGGCGTTGAGCTCTATGAGCCCAACCGTGGCGTGATGAAAACTCAACATTTCTTTGACTTGGGCACGCTGGCGGTGGGAGATCGCGCGGTCAATCTGAGTCTCACGGTGCTACCGCGCCAGGATGCTAGTGTACAGTCCCTCAAATGAGTTGCTAATGAGGCGCTGAGGGTGTAGACTGCCGGCATAGACTTCCCAAGGAGGAGGCTTATGCCTGCGATTCGAAGGATCGAGCTCTCGAAGGCCCAGCGGA
>Ga0299906_10000414_pt1 | contig 40250 bp, 32 predicted proteins | sample RVTome_14_FD_200259 | JGI IMG/M metagenome (GOLD analysis project Ga0299906, IMG submission 200259) | Soil microbial communities from uranium-contaminated site in the Upper Colorado River Basin, Wyoming, United States - RVT145D125 (version 2) ... | reverse complement strand
CATCCTCGAACTCGACGAAGGCGAAGCCGCGGGGCCGACCGGTGGTGCGGTCGGAAGGGAGCACGACGCTGGTCACCGCGCCGATGTCGGCGAAGAGATCTTCGACCTCCTTCGCCGTAGTGGCGTAGTTGAGGTTCCCCACGAAGACTTTCCTGCTGATGGCGTCCTCCTCTCGAGCCCGAACCGTCACCCGGGTGGGAACCGGCGATCCGATCCCCTCCCCCGAGGCTCCTCCTGGCGCCGGGCGGGCCCCAGAAAGACGGGAGGCATTCTAGCAGTCCCCAGACGCACAAACCACGAGCTTCGTCGGGGCGATCCGGACGCCACCGGACGACGGCTCGACGGCCGCGGGGAGGCCACCTCGCGGTCTCTCACTCGTAGTGGAGCGACTCGATCGGGTCCAGGGAGGCCGCCCGCAGCGCGGGATAGATCCCGAAGACCAGCCCGACGCCCACCGAGACGCCCACGGCGAGCAGGATCGAGGGCAGCGTGACGATGGTCGTCCAGCCCGCGTACCAGGCCACCCCCTGGGAGATTCCGAGCCCCATCGCGATGCCCAGGACTCCCCCGATGGACGTGACCGTGAACGCCTCGATGACGAACTGGTCCCGGATGTCGGCGCGGCGCGCGCCCACGGCGCGGCGAATTCCGATCTCGCGGGTCCTCTCCAGCACGGTGGCGAGCATCACGTTCATGATCCCGATCCCGCCCACGAGGAGCGATATGCCGGCGATCGCTCCCATGACCACGTCGAACAGCCGTCGAGTCTTCTGGCTCTGCTCGAGGAGCTCCTCGGGAACCGTGATCGCGTAGTCGTCGGCTCCGCCGTGCAGGCGGTCGAGGAGGGTTCCGACGACCGCGGCGGACTCGGTCACGGAGGTGCCGGGACGCAGGCTGACCACCAGCTCGTCGAGGGGGCTCGCGAGGGGGTCCCGGGAGAACTTTCGCTGCGCCGTCGTGACCGGCAGCAGCAGATCCTCGCTGTTGCCCCGAACGGCCACCCCCTGGATCTCCCGGGTCCCTTCCCCCGCGGCGAGGACGCCCACCACGGTCAACCACTGGTCGTTCACCTTGAGCGGCCGCCCCAGGGCCGGTCCGAAGCCGAACAGCGCGCGGCGCACCTCGGGGCCGATCACGCAGACCTGGGCGAAGGTAGCCTGGTCTTCGGCGTCCAGGAATCGACCCTCGGCCAGTGCCGTCGGGATCAGCCGCGGGAAGTTGTGGGAGACGCCGACCACCCGTGGTCTCGCCTGGCCCTCCGAACCCCGCACGCTCCAGGTCTCCACCTCGACCTTGGCGACCACCAGCTCCACCCCCGGCACCGCTTCCGCCAGGGCCAGAGCGTCGCGCTCGGCGAGCCCCGGGCTCTGCCGGCGCAGCTCCTGCCGCTCCGCCTCGGCCTCCGGCTCCGCAGTGCGCACGATGACGTTGCGCATCCCCATGGCGTCGATGATGGCGAGCGCCTCGCGCTCGGCTCCGGCCCCGATGGAGAGCATCGCGATCACGGCCCCGACGCCGAAGATGATCCCGAGCATCGCCAGGAAGGAGCGGAGCGCCCGCGCTCCCAGGCTCTCCAGGCTGGTCGCGAGGGCCTCCCGGATCTCGATCATGACGCGTCCCCCTCGGGGGGTGCCCGGGAAGTCCGGGAGTCCCGCCCGGGATCCCGGAGCGCGACGCTGTCCCCCGGGGCGAGACCCTCGAGGATCACGACGCGGGAGAGGCTGTGCCGCCCGACCCGGACCGGGACGCGCTCGAAGCTCCCGCCCACGGCGCGGTAGGCGAAGCGCTCCCCCTCTACCTCGAACACGGCGGCCCGGGGGACGTTGATCACGTTCTCCTCCCGCTCCAGCTCGATCACGGCCTTGATGCGCCCCCCGGGGCGCATCAGCTCGAGGTCGGTCTCCGGGAGGGACAGCACCACCTCGAAGTACTTCACGGGCGAGCGCCGGTCCCTGGGCTTCGCGATCGGCTCCACGGTCTCCACTTCGGCGGCGCACCCGCTCCCCGGGCGCCCCTCGAGGAAGACCCGAGCCGCCAGCCCTGGCTCGAGGCCGGCTGCGTCGGCTTCCAGGACGTGGACCCGGGCTCGGAGCCGCTCGAGGTCCGGGATCTCTGCGAGCTTCTGCCGCGGCCAGACGTTCGCGCCCACGACGGCGCTCACGTCCCCCTGCCAGTTGCGCGTCAGGATCACCAGGCCGGAATGGGGAGCCTCGACTCGCAGGCTGCCGAGGCCGTCCTGCGCGTGCCGGAGCGTCAGCTCCGAGCGGTCCTCCTCCACCTGCGCGACCCTGCGCTTGGCCGTGGTCAGCTCCTCGTTGACGCTCAGCTTGCGACCGGCGGCGTCGCTGCGTTTCGCGTAGTGGGTGCGGTCGATGCGCGCCTCGATCAGCTCGTTGCGCGCGAAGATGGCGCGCTCCTCCGGTGCGATCTCCCGGGCCCGGGCCAGCTGCTCGCGGGCGACCCGGACGTCGAGAGCATCGCCGGCGCGGGCGCTCTCGCCTTCCGCGTCCACCCTGGTCAGCTTGCTGCGGGCGGCTTCCAGGTCGTCCCGACCGTCTGCCGCGGCCCGTTCGGCCTGGTACGGGTCGAAGCGCACCACCACGTCTCCCAGCTCCACCGGGGTTCCGTCCGGCACGACGAACGCGATCGTCTGGGGCGACTGGCCCGGCACGACGATAGGCGTGGCCTCGACGGCCTCGAGAGCGCCCTCCGCGGTCACCTCGCGGAGGAAGTCACCCCGCTCCACCGTCACCGTGGCCACCTGCTCGGGAGCGAGCAGCGAGCCCAGGCGGAGGGCGAGCAGCGCACCGCAACCGCTGAGCGCCACGGCCCCGGCGATCGCCCAACGCCTCACCGGCGCAGCTCCGGCTGTCGGTCCGGCTGCCCCGAGAGGTCCAGGTCCACCGGGAGCACCCCCTCGCCCTCCCGCAGCCCCGCCACCACCTCGACCCTCGTGTCGCTCTGCCGCCCGAGGCGCACCGGGGTCTCGGCCCAGCGCCACCAGCGCCGCGCGAAGACGACGGGACCCGAGGCCCGCCTGAAGACGGCCTCCCGGGGCACCGTGAGCCGGTCGGCCAGCCGCTCCACCTCGATCTCGCCACGGAACCGCATCGCGGGCTTCATGAACGAGGGATCCGAGCGGGACAGCGCGATCTCCACGCGGAACACCTTCGCGGGCACCCGCCAGGAACGCCGCCTCACGGTCTGCCCGAGGCTCGTCACCTGCCCCTCGAGGTCGACGTCGGGGCGCGCCTCGAGGCGGAGCGACACGGGCTGCCCGACCGCCACCTGACCGGCGTCGGCCTCCTCGATCATCCCGACGGCCTTCATCTCGGAGAGATCCGGCAACGACAGGATCGTCTCGCCGAACCAGACGGTGTCCCCGACCTTCTTCTTCTCCCGGCCCCACATCGTCTCGTAGACGACGACTCCGTCCTGGGGCGCCTCGACGGCCATCTGCTCCAGGGCGGACTCCAGCTTGTGGAGCCGGGCCAGCGCCTGGCGTCTCCGGGCCTCCAGGGACCCGAGGGCGGCGTCGCTCCGGGCCAGCGCCGACTCCCGCTCGGCCACGAGGTTCTCGAGGGCGCGTTCCTTTCCCACCAGCTCCAGCCGGGCCTTCTTCGCCTCGACCCGCGCCACCAGCTCCTCGGGAACTTCCGCCTGCAGGCGCGCCTTGTCGCGATCCGACTCGGCCTGGGCGATGCGCTGCTCCAGGTCGATCAGCTGCACTTCCAGGTCCAGGCTGCTCCTTCGGATGTCCGCCTCCACTGAGGCGAGGTCGGCCCGGACCTGCTCGAGCTGGCGCACGACGTCCTGCGGGTCGAACCGCATCAGCGGCTCCCCCTTCCCGACCGACGCGCTCTCGGGAGCCAGGTAGGAGATCTTCATCTGGAACTCCGCCAGGGCCGGTGGGCCGAGGCTCACGCGCCGCACCGGCTGCAGCTCTCCTTCGACGCTCACGCCGATCACCAGGTCCTCGCGCGCCACGGGCGCGGGGGAGGGAGTCGCGTCGCCGCCGCCGGTGAGGAGCGCCAGGCCGAGACCCAGGGCGACCGCACCCGCCACCGCGCCCCGCCGCACGCCCTTACGGGAGGCCAACGAGGTCTCCCTCCTCGAGCCCGGACACGACGACGCACAGCGACGGGGTGCAGCCGTCGAGCCGGATCCTGCGCGCCGGCTCTCCCTCGGTCGCCACGGTGGGCTCGGCGTTCCGGCGCACGGCTGCCCGCGGCAACACCAGGGCTTCCGGCCAGACCTGCCTCACCACCTCCACCCGGACCGACATCCCCGGTCGCATCCGCTTCGGGTCGACGCGCTCCAGGGAGACGCGCACGGGAAACGCCGAGCGCGTGCGGGTGGCGTTGGCCACCGCGACCACCTCCTCCACGCGGCCGGAGATCACGTCGTCGGGGTAGGTGTCGAGCACGACGCGGGCGGGCATCCCGGCGCCCACCCTTCCGAAGTCCACGTCGTGGAGCTCCGCCACGACCTCCATCTCCCCGAGGTCCGGGATCGTCGCCACCGTCAGGCCCGTGAAGACGGTGTCACCGGCCTGGTACTTGCGGTTCTCCTCACCCTGGAAGTGCTCCGAGACGAGGAAGATCCCGTCCCGGGGAGCGGTGGCCGTCGCGCCGTCGAGCATGCCCTCGGCCGCGGCCAGCCCGCGGCGCGCCTTCTGCTCGGCGCTCTGGAGCACCTGCAGGTCGGCGCCGGACGTCTCGGCCAGGGCGGCGAGATCCAGCCGGGCCCTCTCCAGAGCCGCCTCGGCCTCGATGAGGGCGATCTGCATGCGGTCCCACTCCACCGACGGGCGCAGCTCCCGGGGGACGGCCGCGTCGACCCGCGCCTTCTCCGCCTCCACCTCGGCCGCCTCCACCGCCGCGCGTTTCTGCTCCCGCTCCGCGCGCAGCTCGCGCTGTCGGCTCTCCAGCGCGATCTGCGCCTGGCGCAGGGCGGCGCGCTGCTGCTCCAGAGAGGCCTGCACGCCGCCGCTGTCGAACTGGGCCACGAGGTCGCCGGCCGCGACGGTCGCGCCGTCCTCGGCCAGCCAGCGGATGCTCGCGATCCCGTCGACTCGCGGTGCGCGGATCGGCGCCGACTCCAGCGCCCGCAGCTCGCCGGTCAGCAGGAACACGTCCTCGACCCGCTCCCGGCGCGCGCGCACCGATCCCGGTCGGTCCGCGTCGGCGGCCGCGGGGCCGCACCCGCTCAGGAGCGCGAGCAGGGCGGCGAGGAAGCCGGCAGCGGGCGCCATGGGAGGTATACGGTTATGGCGATGCCTTATTCCGTTTCTCGTTTATTTGGTGCGGTACACACACCCATCATACGCACCCCGTCGCGGATAGGGGAGTCCGACTTCCTTCCCGGAAGTATCCCAGGCGCCGCGCGTCGTAGCCGGTATCGCCGCCCAGGAACACCCAGTCCAGCGTCGGGTCCACGCGAAACGCCGAGACCAGCAGCTCGACGGCGGCGTCGGCGCGAGGGGCGGGGTGAGGAACGAACTGGACGGCGGAGGTCATGCCGGACCCGAGGCTGAGGGCACTGTCTCCGGCAGGCTGCCGGAGTCGTGTCCCGCCGGGATCAGCCGGGGCGTCCCCAGGCGAGGCGAACCGTCACCGGGTACTCGAGGTAGCCGTGCCGGGCGTGGGCTCCGAGCAGCTCCGTGAGCCTCCGGTCGAACTCCGCGGCCCGCTCCGGCTCCAGGCGCTGGCGGGAGAGTCCGGGTCGCGAGTGCCACGACTCGACGTAGGAGCTGACTCGTTGCCGGTAGAAGACCGGGGCGGTGGTGTGGACCCCGGCGACGTCGAAGAGCCTGCGCGAAGCCAGCTCGTCGACGACGTCGCAGCGGCGGTACTCCCGGTGGACGGAGTACTCCTCGATGAGGCGGATCAGGTCGGGGTACCAGGGCGTCGCACCGTGGTGCCGGTCGAGCAGCGCCAGCGTGCCCGAGGGGGAGAGGCCCCGGGCGATCCTGCGCATGACCGGGGCCCAGTCGAGCCAGAGAAAGCTGTCCGCCGCGACCACCAGGGCGTAGCGGGCCGCGAAGCTGAAGCTCTCGGCCGGGACGGCGAGCCAGTGGATCGCCCGGGTGTCCGCCCCGGGCAGGCTGCGGGCCCGCTCGATCATCCGGGGAGAGGCGTCCACGGCATGGACGCGGTCCACCCTCGGGGCGATCCGGCGCGCGAGCTCTCCGAGGCCGCAGCCGAGGTCCAGGACGATGCGGGGGCGGTCCCGGATCAGGCCGAGCAGGCGCTCCAGGGCCTCGTCGGGGTAGGGGGTACCGTGCTCGCACGCGTCGACGACGGACTCGTCCATGAAGCAGCGCGCCGGAGCCACCGGGTGAAGCCCGGGCCCCGACGGCGGGGAGCGGCGCCTCGCCGTGCGCCGGCCCTCGGGCGCGCCGATCCGCAGCCACATCGGGCTCAGCACCTCCGGTGCCCGCGCACCCTCAGAAGCGCACCCCGATGCCGACCGAGATCTCCACGTTGTGGACCGTGTCCTCGAACTCCACCCCGATCACCTGGGCGATCGACCCGAGCCCGAAGTCGTCCAGGCCGACCGTGGTCGTGTGGTCCCGGACGTCGGCCCGAAGCGTCACCTGGCCCAGGTGGATCCTCAGCCCGCCGCCGAAGTTGTAGCCGAGCTTCGTGATCCCGGTCTGCAGCACGCCTGCGACGTCGAAGTCGAAGGTGTGGATTCCGACGCCGGCAGTGAGCACAGGGGTGACGGGCCCGGGGAACGGGGCGACGAACAGGTTCGCCTCGCCGTAGCTGACCCTGGTCTCGATGGCGATCTCGTCGACGCTCACGGGCAGGTCGGCGGGGAGGGCCACGGCACCGGAGAGCCCGCTCGGGCTCGTCACGAAACTCGCCTCGACGCCGAAGGGGTAGCCGATCCAGGCGAGTCGGGCTCCGTACAGCTCCGAGCTCTCGAAGCTCCTGCGGACCTCGTCCGCGTCGAGGGCGTTGAGGTCCCCCCCGGAGATGCCGCCGATCGCTCCGCTGATCTCCCACTCGGCTCGGGCCGGAGCGGCGCGCAGGACGAAGCTGCCGGCGAGGAGGGTGGCGAAGACGACGGCGGGGGATCCTCTCATTGCTTCGGCCTCCTGTGTTGGGCGATGCTCGATTGCCGCTCGACGATTCGGGGCCAGACTAGCGCGGCTTCAGCGCCCGGAGGGATCGCCGCCCCGGGCTGGTGATCTGTGCCACACCTCGGCGTCGCCGCGCCCTTGCCGCCGAGACAGGTGGCCGCCGTATAATCCGACGTGCTCCCGGCCTCCGCGCGGGCGCTGCTGCGCCCGAACCCGATCCGAGCGGACGCCTCGCTGCTCGGCCTCTCCGGGCAGCCGGCTCGCGCCCCCGACGCCTCGATGGTCCCGCAGGCGCGGTGTGGCTGAGTTGCGGCCGACGCTCCAGAGCTGGGACCCCGGGCAGTACGCCCGCAACGCGCGTTTCGTGGCCGAGCTGGCCGGGCCCGCGCTGGAGCTCCTCGCCCCGCGTCGGGGCGAGCGGATCCTCGACCTCGGCTGCGGCGACGGCTTCCTGACCGCCCGGCTCCAGGCTTCGGGCTGTCGCGTCCTGGGGGTCGACTCCAGCCCGGAGCAGGTCGAGGCCGCACGGAGCCGGGGTGTGCCCGCAGAGCTGGCCGACGCGGCCCGACTCTCCTTCGAGGGGGAGTTCGACGCGGTCTTCAGCAACGCGACGCTGCACTGGGTGCGGGACGCCGACGCCGCGCTGCGCGGCGTGCGCCGGGCGCTTCGCCCCGGCGGCCGTTTCGTCGCCGAGCTGGGCGGGGAGGGCTGCGTGGCCCGGATCCGGGAAGCCCTGGCGGCCGGCCTCGCGAACCGGGGGATCGACTACGCGTCACTGGACCCGTGGTACTTCCCCGCGTTGCCCGAGTACCGGAGCCGCCTGGAAGCGGCGGGCTTCCAGGTCGACGTGATCGAGCTGGTCCCCCGGCCGACCCCGCTCCCCGGGGACGTCCGGGGTTGGCTCGAGACCTTCGCGCGGGTCTTCACCGAGCGGCTGCCCGAGAGCCAGCGGGAGGGCTTTCTCGACGAGGTCCGGGAGCAGCTCCGGCCCCGGCTCCAGCGGCCCGACGGCGTCTGGGTCGCGGACTACACGCGCCTGCGTCTTCGGGCGGTAGCGGCAGGTCGGCCGGAGAGCGACGGGCCACGGGGGGCTTGACCCCCCTCCGGCTCCGTGCCACACTCTCCATCCCACCATGAGAAGCGCGCCGACGACGGCTCAGGAGGTTCGGGTGACGGCGACCCCTCGCGGGTCGGACTCCGTCGCCCGCCTGATCGGCGCCGCGCCGATCCGTTAGCTCTTCCGGCCCTCGGGCTGGAAACGACCTTCGAAGAGCCGGACCGGGCCTCGTCCCCGGATTCACTTTGGGAGATCTGAAGATGGACCGCGTGTTTCTCTACGACACCACCCTGCGGGACGGCACCCAGCGCGAGAACCTCTCGCTGTCCGGCGCCGACAAGCTGAAGATCGCGAAGCGGCTGGACGCCTTCGGCATCGACTACATCGAGGGGGGCTGGCCGGGCTCCAATCCGAAGGACGCCGAGTTCTTCGCGAGGGTGAAGGAGCTGGGCCTGACCCACGCCAAGGTCTGCGCCTTCGGGAGCACACGCCGCAAGGGGACGACCTGCGAGGCCGACGAGAACACACGCGCCCTCGCCGACGCCGACACGCCGGTGGTGACCCTGGTGGGGAAGAGCTGGGACCTCCACGTCAGGGAGGTGCTGGAGACGACCGCCGAGGAGAACCAGGCGATGATCCGCGAGAGCGTCGCCCACTTCAAGGCCCTGGGCAAGGAGGTCGTCTACGACGCCGAGCACTTCTTCGACGGCTACAAGGCCGACGCCGAGCACGCCCTGGCCACGATCTGGGCTGCGGCTGCTGCGGGAGCCGACTTCGTGGTGCTGTGCGACACCAACGGCGGCTCTCTGCCCTGGGAGGTGGGGGAGATCGTGGCCAGGGTCCGGGAGTCCCTCGAGGGGGACGCCACGGGGATCGGCGTCCATACCCACGACGACTCGGGCTGCGCCGTGGCCAACAGCCTGGCGGCGGTGCGGAGCGGCGCAACGATGGTCCAGGGCACGATCAACGGCTACGGGGAACGGGTCGCGAACGCGAACCTGACCACCATAGCTCCGGACCTGCAGCTCAAGATGGGCCGGAGCTGCGTGACGTCCGAGCAGCTGAGGAGCCTGGTCCATCTCTCCCGCTTCGTGGCCGAGGTGGCGAACATCGCCCACGACGACAACCTCCCCTACGTCGGCCGGAGCGCATTCGCCCACAAGGGTGGAATCCACGTCGCCGCGATGGCGAAGCACGCGTCGAGCTACCAGCACATCGATCCGGAGCTGGTGGGCAACGAGATGCGGGTCGTGGTCTCGGAGCTGTCCGGTCGGGGCAACATCCTGCACCTGGCCGGCCGGCGGGGGCTCGAGGCGGACCGGGGACACGCCCTCGAGGTCCTCGACGAGGTCAAGAACCTCGAGCACCGCGGCTGGAGCTTCGAGGGAGCGGAGGCCTCGGTGGAGCTGATGCTCCGCCGCAAGAACCCGGGCTACCAGCGCCCATTCGAGCTGATCGACTTCATGGCGGTCGTGGAGCACCGGGAAGGTCGCGGGCTCTTCGCCGAGGCCACGGTCAAGGTCAAGGTGAAGGATCGCGTCCTGCACACGGCGGCAGAAGGCAACGGACCCGTGAACGCCCTCAACGAGGCCCTGCGCAAGGCGCTGCTGGAAACGTACCCGGACCTCGAGGAGGTCCGGCTCTCCGACTACAAGGTGCGGATCCTCGACGGCGACGCGGGCACCGCGGCCACTACACGCGTCCTGATCGACTTCCACCGCGGCACGCGGAGCTGGACCACCGTGGGGGCGAGCTCCAACATCATCGAGGCGAGCTGGAAGGCTCTCGCCGACGCCATGGAGTACGCGCTGCTCCCCGAGCTGGCTGCGGCCCGGGCGGACTCGGCGTAGCTGATGCTGCGCCGTGCAGGGTGGGTCGCCTCCTGGCTCGCCCTGTCGGCCTGCGGGGGGGGCGCTCCCACCGCTCCCTCCGCGACGGCTACCCCTGCGCCGGCTCCGACACCCGCGGCGCCCCTGACGGAAGCGGCGCAGATCGCGGGGAAGAGGGTGGGCACCGCCGTGCAGACGAGCCTGCTCTCAGGGGACGCGACCTATGCGGCCACCTTCGAGCGCCACTTCGACTACGTGACGGCGGAGTGGGAGATGAAGTGGGACGTGCTGGAGCCGCTCCCTGGAGAGTTCGACTTCTCCCGGGGAGACCGCATCGTCGACTTCGCCGCAGCCCGGGGGATCGAGGTCAAGGGCCACACGCTGATCTGGCACCAGCAGCTCCCGAGCTGGATCGAGGAGCTGTCGCCTCCCGAGCTGAGGATCGCCTTCGAGGACCACGTCCGCGAGGTGGCCGGCCACTTCGCGGGCCGCGTCCACGCCTGGGACGTGGTCAACGAGGCCGTCGCGGACGACGGCTCCGGCCTGAGGGACACGCCCTTCCTGGCGGGCCTCGGTCCCGGCTATGTCGCCGACGCCTTCCGCCTGGCCCGCGCGGCGGATCCCCGGGCGCTGCTCTTCTACAACGACTACGGCGCCGAGGGCCTGGGCGCCAAGTCGGACCGCGTATACGAGCTGGTTCGCGACCTCGTGCAGGAGGGCGCCCCCATCGGCGGGGTGGGTCTCCAGATGCACGTGTCGGCGGGCGGCTACCCGCCGCCGGCGGACGTCGCCGCAAACATGCGACGGCTCGCCGAGCTGGGTCTCGTCGTGCAGATCACCGAGATGGACGTCCGCATCAGCGGGCTGAGTGGCGGCTTCGATGCGCGCCTCCAGCGCCAGCGGGAGGTGTACCGGGAGCTCGTCGCGGTGTGCGTCGCCCAGCCGGCCTGCCACGCGGTGAGCTTCTGGGGCTTCACCGACGCCCACTCCTGGATCGACGATTTCTTCGGGCCCGACGACCCGCTGCTCTTCGACGCCCAGTACCGACCCAAACCGGCGTTCTTCGGCGTCGAGGACGCTTTCCTGGGCCGCTGAGGCCAGGTTTCTGCGGATGAGCTGGGTCAGTCTCCTGCCTCCAGCGACAGCTCCAGACACAGCCACCCGCTCGGAAGCACGAGGAGCACGCTGGGAGCCGCGACTCGGCAGCTGACCGTGAACTCGCCCAGCTCGTTGAGCGGGGCGACCTCGATCGAGCGCCGATCGGGCAAGGAGAGCAGCTCGACGCTGCCGGTCGCCAGCGCCGGGCCTTTGAGCCCGTACGTGACCTGCCCGGTGATCGTGTAGAGGTCCGGCCGGCTCTGGCGCTCGACCGCCACGTCGACGATGCAGCGCCTCGCTCGCGGGGAGCGGGTCTCGCTTTCCCCTGCGCGCACTCCCGTGGCGGCTACCGGCGGGAGGCCGGTGATCGGTCGGCGCCCGAGGCCATCCATCACTCGTCAAAGAACGGCCTGGAGCGCGCAGGAGTCAAGAGCGGCCGCGAGCAGATGTCTGCTCACCGCTGCGCAGGAGGGCGCTTTTTTCGGGAGGGTCAGCTCCTGGTCGGCCGCCGGATCCCGAGCGCGTTGAGCCGGCTGTGCATCGTGCGGCGCGACACGCCCTCCCGGCGCGCCAGCTCGGTCACGTTCCAGCCGCAGCGCCGGAAGATCGCCGCCAGCCGCTGGCGCTTCAGCTCGTCTTCGGAGACGAACTCGAAGGCGCTGACCGCCTCCAGGTCCGGCGCCTTGCGCTCGAGCTTCGCGAGCTTCTGGCCGATCGCGCCCAGCAGGAGGTCCCGGGCCTGTCGCGTGCAGCCATCGTCGAGCCGATCCAGGCACACGACGCCGGACGGGAGGTGGAAGAGGTAGAGGCCGTCCGAGCGCGCCTCGGCGGTGCTGGACGCCGCCCACAGCACCCGGGCTGCGTCGAGGAACGCCTGGTCGATCCTCGCCGTGGTGGAGACGAGCGACAGGTCGTCGCCCACCGCCCGGAACACCGCACCGCGCGCCCGGTTCTGATCGCACAGGACGCCGAGAACTCGCCCCACACCGTCGTCTGACATCCCGACCTCCAGGCCCACCCGCCCGCAAACCCAAGTCTAAGCCGTCGCGGCCGGAAAACGAGTCGAAAGCTTCGTATGAGAAGAAATCTGCTCAGATGCGGGAAGCTCGGGTTAGAATCTGCGGCGTCCGGAATATCTCCTGCGAAAGGGGTTGCACATGCGAGTGAAGAGCGGAGTGAAGGCTGGCGCCGGCTCGGACGGAACCCCGCCGCTGTAAGCCTTCTGCGTTCAATGAGAAAAAGGCCGCGGGTCGTGCAATCGGCTCGCGGCCGGCCTATTTTTAGAGCGACGCATGTCTTCCGCGTTGCTCCACGCTGGCACCGTGCTCATGGCCGCGACGGTCGTGGGGCTCTGGCGTCGGGGCCGTGTTGGGCACCTTCGCTCCTGGACAGCGTACCTCTTTCTACTGGTGACCTGGCAAACACTCGTCGCGGTGCGTCCGGGCCTGTTCAACTGGCCGGCGTGGAGCACGAAGGAGCTGCTCTGTGCGACCCTGCAGTTCCTCATCGCGGTCGAGGTGGCGGGTACCGGGTTTGGCCGTGTTCTCCGCGCGAGGCGACTCTGGTACGGCTGGCTCTTCGTCGTTGGCTGCGCGACCGTCGTCTATCTCGCGGCTGTTCCGTCGGGTACTCGGCCGGACGCCTGGGCAAGGTTCGTCGGGCTCGTCGTCGTCCCCCGTCTGAACCTGGCTGAAGCGTTCCTCTTTGCAGGACTCGCCTTGATCGCCCTGATGGAGGATGTCCCTCTCAGGGGCCTTCACAAGGCCGTCCTGGTCGGTTTGTCCGCATACTTCCTGGTTTTCGTCGTCGCGGTAGACCAACTGACCATCTTCGGGCGATTCGCGAGCCCGTGGAGCAACACGATCATGGCGAGTGCCTGGATCGTGGTCTCCGGGTTCTGGGCCCGCGAAGCCTGGCGGGCCGACGAGGTCGTCGGCGCGATCTCCGTCCCCGCTCCCGTGCGAAGGCTCTGGCCATGGGCGTCACCAGCCTGATCGCGGTCCTCGGGGCGCTGGCGGTCCTGCCGGTCCTGCGCGCGCTCGGTCGCCGCAGCGAGCGCGAGACGCTGCGCCGCTGGAGCTTCGTCGTCAGCCCGGCGGCGCGCGAGCTGTTCGAGGAGATCCGCCACGAGCTGCGCGCCGATCTCGACTGCGCCGACGCGAGCTACGCGGCCGCCCTCGCCCTCACCGGGCGGGCCAAGCGACGCATGCTGGACGTGGCCGTCGACGACCTGCTGGAGACGACGCCGGGCGTTCTCGACCTGCTCCGCCAGGCCGCGGAGTTCAGCCGGAAGCTGGCCGTGCTGAGCCCCGCGCGGCCGCTCGCGCGGCGTCGCTTCCGCCACCGCGACGTCAGGGGCTGGGCCGGCGTCCACGATGCCGTGCGGCCGTTCCTCGTGTCGCTGCGCGAACGCTTCGCGTTCCGGGTCTACGTCCTGCGCCAGGCGGTGCGAATCGTGGCCCGGTATCTCTCCGGCGAGCGGGCGCGGGGGAGCTACGACCGACCGTCCCGGCTCGACGCGGCCTGGACCGACTACCGCACCCTGAGCGACGACGCGCTGGAGAGCTTTCGCCTGGTGCTCGCCTCGGCCACGGCCTGCCGAGCCGAGGAGCGGGTGCCGCGCCCGGCGCTCCCCTGAGGGGTCGAGAGCTTCCGCCTGATGCGGGTGTGGGCGACGGCGTGTCCGGCGAGGGCGCGCGTCGCGCGTCCCGCGCTGCCGTAGCCGGAGGGCCGATGAGACCGGCCGCGGCCAGCTTCTTCGAGACCCCTGCCGCCTTCGGGCGCTGGCTACGGCGACATCACCGGAAGGAGAAGGAGCTGTGGGTCGGCTACTACAGGAAGGAGACCCGCCGGCCCAGCCTCACCTGGCCGGAGTCGGTGCGGGAGGCGCTGCGCTTCGGCTGGATCGACGGCCTCCGCAAGAGCATCGACGCCGAGAGCTACCGGATCCGCTTCACTCCCCGCAGGCCCGAAAGCAACTGGAGCGCGATCAACATCCGCATGGCCCGGGAGCTGATCGCCGAGGGGCGCATGGAGGCGGCGGGCCTGACCGCCTTCGAGGCCCGCCGCGAGGACCGCTCCGGCGTCTACACCTACGAGCAGCAGGGCCCGGCGGCGGAGGCGGAGGTCGAAGCCGCGCTGAAACGGAACCGGCGCGCCCTGGAGTTCTTTCGTGCCCAGCCTCCCTGGTATCGCCGCACCACCGCCCGCTGGGTGGCGAGCGCGAAGCGGGAGGAGACGCGGCAGCGCCGCCTGGCGAGGTTGCTCGCCGACTCCGCCAGGGGGCGCGCGATCGGGCCGCTCGCGCGAAAGGCGACGAAGAAGAAGTAGCGGCAGGGAGCCGGTCGATCAGAGGCGTGCCGGGACTACGGAAACCTCGGGTGCCGGGCCGACCAGGCGCGCCTCGCTCCAGCCCTGGACCGAGTTGACCAGAAGGAGCCGCCGCCCCGCGATCTCCCCGACTCGCATCCGCCGCTCGCGAAGGCGCCCTTCCACGAGGAGCCGGCTGCGGAGCGTCCCGGGGAGCAGGCCGCACTCCACCGGCGGGGTGAACCGGCCCTCGGGCAGCTCCACGACCACGTTCGCCCGTGTGCTCTCGGTCAGCTCTCCGCGCTCGTTCCAAAGCAGCACGTCGTCGCAGTCGGGTCGTTCGGCCAGCGCGCGGTCGTACAGCTCGCGGCGGGTGGTCTTGTGGTACAGCCACGGCGCCGAGGCTGCAATCGGCCGCGTGGCGAAGGCGACCCTGGACGGCGGCGGGTCCCCGGACTCCTCGAGCGGGGTTGACTGGATCTCGAGGCGGCCGTCCAGATCGGCGAGGAGCCGAACGCGGCTGGCATCGGTCAGCGACGTTGCGTTCTCCGCGAGTGCGCGCCGGGCGCTCTCGCGCAGGCCCGGATCGGCGGCGAAGTACCGACCCGATCGCTCGAGGCGATCGAGGTGCTCGTCGATGAGCCGGTAGCCCTCTCCGGGAGACCAGCGGAGCGTCTCCAGGAGCCGGAATGGGCGCTCCTCGAGGACCCGGGCCTTGAGCAGGCACTCCTGGTACTCGTCCTGGGCGACCGAGTCGGCCACGATGCCGCTCCCGACTCCATAGCGGGCCTGGCGTAATTGGCGGTCGACCACCGCGGTCCGGATCGCAACGCTCAGGCTCGCGCGGCGCCCGGGGCCGAGGTATCCCACGGCGCCCGTGTAGACGCCCCGGGGACCCGTCTCGAGCGCCGCGATCAGCTCCATGCTGCCGCGCTTGGGCGCTCCGGTGATCGAGGCGCACGGGAAGAGCGCGCTCAGGATGCGGCTCAGGGGAGCCCGGCTGCGGGCCGTCACGGTGGAGGTGAGCTGGTGCAGCGTCGGGTAGGTCTCCACCTCGAAGAGCGACTCGACGGCGACGCTGCCGATCTCGGCGATCCGGCCCAGGTCGTTGCGCAGCATGTCGACGATCATCACGTTCTCGGCTCGGTCTTTTTCCGAGTCTCGAAGCCGACGAGCCCGCTCACGGTCCGTCTCCGGGGTTGGCGCCCGGCCGAGCGTCCCCTTCATCGGCCGCGCCGCGAGGCGATCGCCTTCCAGTGAGAAGAAGAGCTCGGGGGACGCGGAGACCACGACGTGGCGCCCGAGGTCGAGGTACGCGGCGTGGCGGGGGCGCATCACCGCGACCAGGCGGGCGAAGAGCTCTCCCGGATCCTGATCGAATTCCGACACCAGGGGGAAGGTGAAGTTGACCTGGTAGGTGTCGCCGGCGGCGAGGTGGTCGTGGATTCGCTCGACCGCCCGGACGTAGCGGCGGCGGTCGATTCCCGGTCGCCAGTCCAGGCGGGGGACGACCGCGTTCCAATCGGGGCGGGGCGGCGCGGCGGGCTCGCAGCGCCGGAACAGGCCGAAGGACGCCAGCGGCGGAGCGTCCGGATCCCGGTCGCGGGCGGGCAGCCCGAGGCCGCTCGCCGCGTCGTAGCTCAGGTAGCCGACGACGTGGAAGCCCCGCTCGGTGGCCCGCTCCAGGTCCTCGAGCAGGGTTGGAACGTCCGCCGCCCGGGCGCACTCCAGGCGGGCGTCGAGGTCGAGGTAGCGTGTCCACTCCCGGCCGCGCTGGAGAAGCGTCTTCGGTTCGTTCAGGGGCACGGCGCGAGGAGAGCTGACGGTGAACGCCGGACCGCCCCGGCGGGGCGGTCCGGCAGATGGCTAGGAAAGGGCGCCCGACAGCTGCATCGAGCCGTAGTGCATGACCAGTGCGATGCGTCCCTCGAGGGTGCCGCTTCCCGGCTCCACGTCGACGACCAGATGCGCGACCGTCCCGGCGTCCGCGGTGAAGGTGGACTCCAGGTGGATCAGCTTCGAGGTGTCCGGCGTTTCGCCCCGGCCCACGCTCCCCGGGTAGAGTGCCAGGACCCAGTCGCTGTCACCCTTGCGCAGCGCCCCGACGGTGTACTCCCCGGCCGCGATCGTCTTCTCCCCGGCCGTGACGTCGGCACTCAGCTCGAGCCGCGCGCGCCCAGGAGTGGCGAAAGCCCCGACCTCCACGGCCTGGGCCAGCTCCTCGTTGGAGGGCACGGTCACGTAGCTGACCTTGGCCTCCTGGGTGTCCGACAGCTTGGCCGTGACGCTCTTGTTCAGGTGCGGGTGGGCCGCCACGGCGGTCGCGACGGCGAGGGCCAGACCCGCGATTCCGGCTACCTTTGCTCTCATCGTTCTTCCTCCGCGGCGCTCGCCCCCCTGCCGGCACCGCGCGGCGCCATCGTACGGGGGGTGAACCCCGGCTTCAAGCGCGCCTCACGGCGTTCCGGGGCGCGATGCTAGGGTCGCTCCGTGAGGCATGCGGTCCGTCACCTGGCCCGGGAGCTGCTCGCGCGCCCCGGGGTGACCCTCGTCGCCGTCGCCACCCTGGGGCTCGGGATCGGCGTCAACACCGTGATCTTCAGCGGCGTCCAGGGGCTGCTCTGGCAGCCGCTCCCCTATCCCCACGCCGAACGCCTCGCCTTGCTGCGGGAGAAGGCGCCCGGAGGAGAGCTGCGCGGCCTCTCCCTGGGCGAGCTGGAGTCCTGGCGAGCCTCGAACCCCGCCTTCGAGGCGCTGGGCGCCAGCGCGGGCTGGGCGTTCAACGTCGCGACGTCGACCGCGGCGGAGCCCCAGCGGATTCACGGCAGCGTCGTCACCCGGGGTCTCCTCGAGATGCTGGACGCGGGTCCGGTCGTGGGCCGCGGCTTCGACGCCGGGTCCTTCCAGGACGCGACCCGCCGGGAGGTGCTCCTGGGCCACCCGCTCTGGAGGCGCCTCTTCCAGGCCGATCCGGGTGTCGTCGGCCGTACGATCCTCGTCGACGGCAGAGAGCGGACCGTGCGGGGCGTGCTGCCGGACGACTTCCGCTACCCCTTCCGGGCAGAGCTGTGGATGCCGCTCTCGCCCGCCGAGCGGGCCCGGGACCTGGCCACGGGGGCGCCGAGCTACACCGTCCTCGGCCGCCTCCGCCCAGGGCTCGACGCTACTCGGGCCGGACCCGCCATGAGCGCGACCCTGCCGGAGGGCGACCCCGTAGCCACGGAGCCCCGTGAGCTGGTCGTGACTTCGTTGGGGGAGTCCCGCGTCGCGCCGCGTTATCGCGAGGCGGCCCTCGTGATGCAGACCGCCGTCGGCCTCGTGCTCCTGATCGCATGCGGAAACCTGGCGAGCCTGCTGCTCGCCCGCCAGGAGGAGCGACACAGGGAGTTCGCCGTCAGGAAGTCTCTCGGGGCCGACCGCGGCCGGCTGCTCCGGCAGCTGCTCGCCGAAACCCTCGCTCTGGGCATCCTCGGCTGCGGGCTGGGACTGCTCCTCGCCCGCTGGGGGCTCGCGGCGCTGCGGGCCGTCGTCGCATGGCCCGCGGTCGGCGTGCCCGAGCCGGGTCTGAACGCGAAGGTGCTCCTGGCGGCGCTGGCGGTCTCGCTCGCCACCAGCCTCGCGGTGGGGATCGTTCCGGGTCTGCGGGCGGGGCGGCAGGACGTCCAGCTGTGCCTGCGCGCCGGGTCCGGTTCGGAGCCCGGACGCAGCGCCCGGACCGGCTGGCTGGTGGCTGCCCAGATGTCCCTGGGCATGGCCCTGGCGCTCAGCGCCGCGCTCTCGATCCGGTCGTTCCTCGACCTGGCGGTCCAGAGCCCCGGGTTCGAGCCCGCAGGAGCAGTCACCCTCGCCGTTCACGCGCCGCACACTGGCGCCGGGGCCGCCGCCGGTCCCGACCTCTCGCGGTTGATCGATGCTGTCGGGGACCTGCCCGGAGTGGAGGCCGTGGGCGCCGTGGGGTACATGCCCCTGGTGGGCTACAACCCGGGGACGCCGTTCCTGATCGACGGCCCCGCCGGAGATGACCTGGAGCGCGCGCCCCGGGTCGACTACCAGGCGATCGCGGGGGAGTACTTCGCCGCCGTGGGGATCCCGCTGCTCCAGGGTCGGCTGCTGGAGCAGACCGAGAGGACCGCCGACCCGCCGGTCGCGGTGCTGGTGAACCAGCGCCTGGCGCGGCGCTTCTGGCCGGATCGGAGCGGCCTGGGCCGGACAGTGTGGTTGCCCGAGTGGGCGGGGTCGTCGCCGGTTACCGTCGTGGGGGTGGTCGGGGACGTCAGCCAGCACGGCCTCGGGAGGGAGGCGCTGCCGGAGGTGTACGTGCCCGGCTTCCGCAGCGGGCTGACCACGATCGTGGCCCGTGCCGGCCCGCGGGTCGGCGAGGTGAGTGCCGCCGTCGCGGCGGAGCTGGGCCGGCGCCGGGGCGACGGTGCCGTCTACGAGCTCGGGACCCTCGAGCAGCTCGTGGCCGACCACCTGGAGAAGCGCCGTGTCTTCGTCACGCTGCTCGGAGTCTTCGCCGGTATGGCGCTCGGATTGGCCGCGTTGGGGGTGTACTCGACGAGCGCCTTCGCGGTGGCCCGCCGGACCCGGGAGCTCGGCATCCGCATGGCGCTCGGGGCGCTTCCCCGCGACGTGCTGCGCTCGGTGCTCGCCCGGTGCCTGGGGATCGGCCTCGTCGGCGTCGTGGTCGGGAGCGTCGCCTCCCTTGCGGCCGGCGACTTCCTGCGCAGGCTGATCTACGGTGTCGTCGAGACCGACGTGCTGTTCCTCGCCGGGCTGGCGGCGGGCGGCCTCGCGCTCTCTGTCGCGGCCGGCTACCTGCCCGCGCTCCGGGCCGCCCGGTGCGATCCCGCGACGGTGCTGCGCGGCGACTGAGGGCCCGCTCAGCGAGCCGCGCCGTGCAGGGTCTCGAGCGCGGCCAGGGCGGCGCCCCGGGCTCCGGCCATGTCCAGGTGGGGAACCAGCGCGAAACGGGCGGCCCGGACCTGTTCCTCCTTGAGGGCCGTGTGCTCACGAACCTTGTCCAGGAACCAGTTCCGGAACTCCGGCGTCGACTCGGCCACGCCGCCCCCCACGAAGTAGGCGTCCGGGTCGGTGAAGCGGGACGCGATGGTGAAGAGGCGGCCGATCGCCATGGCCTGCTGCTCGAAGATCCTCCGGGCCAGCGGGTCTCCCTTCTCGCCGTAGGAGCGGACCAGCTTCGCCGCCCTGGCCATGTCCCCGAGCTTCGCCAGCTCGTGATCGGGGAAGCGCGACAGCCAGTACGGGAGCAGGTTGCGCTCGATCGCCGACAGCGAGGCCACGCTCTCCGCGTCGCCGGAGAAGCCGCAGTTGCAGGAGGGGAGCGGCTGGCCCTCGCCGAGCAGCCCCTGCATCGGGATGTGGACGTGCCCCAGCTCCCCCGCGAAGCCGACGGCGCCCTTCACGATCCTCCCGCTCTCGATGACGCCGCCGCCGAGGCCGGTCCCCACGATCGCAGAGATCGACGAGCGGTTCGCGGCCTGGGCCTCGAAGCACATCACGTGGGCGTAGAGCGCCGCCGCGTTGCCGTCGTTGTTGTAGATGACCCCGATCCCCAGCCTCTTCTCGAGGGCGCCGCGGAAGTCGAAGTTGCGCCAGCTCGGATGGGCGAAGTTCGTGGAGCCCAGGGAGGAGATCACCCCGTCCGCGCTGGCGGGACCGGGGGTGTCCAGGCCGACGACCCGGACCTGCTCCCGGGGGATCCCGGTCCGGCGCAGGATCTCGTCGAAGGTGCCGGCCAGGGCCTCTACGGCGACCTCCGCCCCCTCCCGGACCCGGCTCGGGAGCTCGAGCAGCTCGTCCACCAGGAAGCGGCCGTCGGGGTCGACGACCGTCGCGTTGTTCTTCGTGCCGCCGTTGTCCAGGCCGACGACGACCCACGAGCCCTGCGTCTGCATCGAGTCGGGTTTCCTCCGGAGCGTCGGGGTTGCCCGGGGGCCCCCGGGCGAAACACCGATTGTAACGGCTCCCGACCGCTCGCGCCGACAGGCTGAGCCCGCGACGATCCGGGTCTTTCTCCCGGCCCACCTTCTCGAGAGCCTGGGCCAGGCTCGCCAGGTCAGGCGCGGCCGCCCAGCGGTTATGATCCCGACCCCATGGGTGGCCGGAAGGCGATCAGGGCGCGGGGGCCGGTCGCGCGCTCGCCCGCGGAGCCCGGCCGGCGGGCTCGCGATTACCTGGACGCGGCCCGGGTGCTGATCGTGAGCCTCGATGCGAAGGGCCGGGTGAGCCTGGTCAACCGCTACGGCTGCGCCCTCCTGGGGGGCTCCGAGCCCGAGACATGGTCCCGTGCGGTGCGGACGAGGTTCTCGTGGTGGTGCACGACATCAGCGAGCGGAAGCAGCTCGAGAGCCAGCTGCGCCAGACCCAGAAGATGGAGGCCCTCGGCCAGCTCGCGGCGGGCGTGGCCCACGACTTCAACAACATCCTGACCGCGATCCTGGGCAACGCGGAGCTCGCGGGGAGGCTGCTGCCCGCCGGGCAGCCCGGGGAGGTCCGGGAGTCCCTGGACCAGATCCGCGAGAGCGCTCGCAGCGCCGCCGGCCTCACGAAGCGGCTGCTCGGCTTCACTCGCCAGCAGGCGATCGAGCCCGCGGTGCTCGACCTCTCCGAGCTGTTTCCGCGGATGATGGCGATGCTGCGGAGGCTGATCGGCGAGGACATCCAGCTCACGCTGTCGGCCGATCCCGACCTGCACCCGATCCTGGCCGACGCCGGCCAGATCGAGCAGATCGTCATCAACCTGGTGGTCAACGCCCGGGACGCGATCGCCGGCGGAGGATGCATCGAGATCCGCCTCGCGAACCTGGACCTGGAGGCCCCGCGCCCGGACTGGCCGGGCATGCCCGCGGGAGACTACCTGCTCTTCTCGGTCCGCGACGACGGCTGCGGCATGGACGAGGCGACCGCCGGTCGAGTCTTCGAGCCGTTCTTCACGACCAAGGCCGCGGGAGAGGGAACGGGCCTGGGTCTGTCGACGGTCTACGGCATCGTGCGCCACTGCCGCGGGCGGGTCGAGGTCGAGAGCGCCCCCGGCCGGGGTGCCGTGTTCCGCGTCCTTATCCCGGCAACCCGGATCGAGGACCCGCCGCACGCAGAGCCGATTCCCGCTCGAGCGGACCGGGGCGCCGCGACCATCCTGGTCTGCGAGGACGATGCCGCCGTGCGCCGGCTCATGGTCGGCATCCTCGAGGACGGGGGGCACCGGGTCCTCGCCGCCCCGAACGGCCGGGCTGCCCAGCGCCGCGCCGCCGCCTACCCCGGGGAGATCGACGTGCTCGTGACGGACGTGATCACCCCCGGCATGAACGGCCGCGAGCTCAGCGACGCGCTCCAGCGGCAGCGCCCGGGAATCCGCACCCTGTTCGTCTCGGGCTACGCGGCGGACCACCTGAGCCGGGCCGGAGCCGAGGGCGTCGCCTTCCTCCAGAAGCCCTTCGACCGCGAGGAGCTGCTGGGGCGCGTGGCGGAGGTGCTGGCCCGGGAGCCCCCTTGATCCCGCGGACCCGGCGCGACCTCGGGCGGCGTATCATCAGCGGCGGCTCTGATACCACCCGAGGAGTGCGATGGCTGACAATCTCAAGCTGCTGCGGTTCTTCTTCGTGCTGCTGGCGATCTTCGTCCTGGGGCGCTGGGCGCTCGGCCTCGCCGGCGCGAGCTACGACGCCACGCACCAGGTCTTTTCCGTGGTCACGCTGGCCGTGCTCTCCAGCGCGCACCACGCCTTCATCGTGCGCCGCTTCCTGAGCGGCGGCTTCAAGCGCGCGGCGACACTGGGCGCGACGATCGGCGTGATCTCGCAGCTCTTGATCCTCGCCTCCACGCTGGTCTCCTACCTCGGCGGGATGGAGACGTTCTGGAATCACCCCCGGGCGTTGAACGTCACCGAGACGATCGGCCTCGGCCAGGCCATGCAGGCGCGTTTCGTCGGCTTGATCGTGAACACGATCTTGAACGTGATCGCCGCCTCGATCGGCTACGCCGCGGCCGGTGCGGTTCCGAAGGGAGCCCGGTAGGGCTACGCCTCCGGGGCGGCAGCGTCCCGGAGGCGGAACCGGAGACGGCGGGCCGTCTCGTTCGCGGCCCCCTCGTACTCCGGCCCGCCGACCTGGCGCCGGAGTCGCTCCGACGCGGGGAGGACCATGGGGTGCGGCTCCCAGGCGGCGAGCTCTCCCCGGTCGTCCAGCACGCGGCCCTCCTCGAGGGCCCACGCCGCCTCCGCGAGCGGCAGGTGGGCCATGGCGGCCTGGAGGGCCCGCATCCGCCCCTCGTGCTCGGGGTGGAGGAAGCGGGCCAGCTTCCGGCTCAGTACCGCCACGTGGTAGTGCGAGGGGGTGAAGTAGATGCCGTCGAGGGAGAGAGAGCCCCCGACCTCGAGCAGCCAGCTCAGTATCTCCCGAAGCAACCCGAGGCCGGGGTGGCGCTGGCCCGGCAGCGCGCGCTCCCCGGTGGGGAAGCTCCCCGCGGGGTTCTGGAGCAGCAGCCACTCGATCACGAGCAGCTCGAGATCGCGCAGCACGGTGCGGCTGCGTTGCACGCGGATCTCGACCAGCGGCGCTCCGCCCTCTGCGCCGCTCAGGATCCGCAGCGTGTCCCCGGTCGCCGCCTCGGCGTCGAGCTCGAGCCGGAAGCGCGGAAAGCCGGCGTTCCGTAGCGCGCCCAGCAGGCCCCGCTGTTCGAGCTGCAGCTCGACCGCGTACGGCGACAGGGAGCCCAGGAACCACCCGCGTCCCGGCCGTCCCGCCTCGAGCCCGGGGAGGTCGGATTCCTTCAGCTCGAAGGAGACCTCGTCCCAGCCCCGTGCCCCCCCCCGGCGACTCCAGGTGCCGGCGCCGCTCAGGGGCAGCTCAGCGCTCGGCGGGGGCTCCGAGTCCTCGCCTCCCAGCAGCCAGGCCAGGGAGCGGGCGCTGTGCCTCCAGGCGTCTGCCCCGTACCCCCCGGCGAGGGTGATCACGAGGGGCAGCGGCCCGGCCACACCCCGGAACAGCTCCAGGACCCGGCGATCTCGCGCCAGCATCCCTTCCCCGCTCAGCTCCCAGTGGCCCAGGGCGTCGCTGGCGGCGGGGTCGGCGCCGGCGAGATAGATCACGAGGCCGGGGGAGAAGCGCGCGGCGAGGGGCGGCAGCGTCTCCTCGAGGACCCGCAGGTAGTGTGAGTCGTCCACCCCGGCCCCCAGGGCGATCGCCGTCGATTCCAGGGCCCGCTCGCTCCCCCAGGTCTCCCCGTGGATCGAGAGCGTGTGGACCGAGTCGTCCGCGGCGAAGATCTCCCGCGTGCCGTTGCCGTCGTGGAGGTCCAGGTCCACCACCAGGATCCGCATCCGGAAGCCCCAACGGCGCAGCGCCCGGATCGCCACCGCGACGTCGTTGAAGAGACAGAATCCGGTTCCCTGGCGTGCGCTCGCGTGGTGGAACCCGCCTCCCAGGTTGACCCCGACCCCGCCGGTGCGGAAGGCCCAGCGCGCCGCCGCGAGGCTGCCCCCCACCACCAGCCGCTGGTGCTCCAGGATCCGCCCCGCGTCCGCGGCGGAGACCGGGTGCCCGAGGACCCGGGTCAGGACCTCGGGGCGCTCGACGTCCGACAGGTAGTCACGGGAATGGACCTCGAGGAGCCGGGCCAGGGAAGCGGGCCGCGCCCGGAGCAGCTCTGCCCGCCGGAGCAGGGACCGCGTCCGGAGATAGAGCAGGATCCGCTCCCCCCGCCGCGGGTCCACGGGGACCCCGGGGGTGGCCCGGGAGTAGTCGGGGTGATGGACCAGGGCGACCTCGGGCCGGCCACGCCCGGACCAGGCCGCGGGGATCCACCCCAGGAGCTTGCGCCACACGATCCGTTCGCCCCATTGTCGCACCGTCCTCCGGAACGGGCAGATCTTTGAACCCCCGCCGGGCTCCCTGCGTCTTAGAAGGAGGGAGCGATAGCAGATGAAGAAGCTTTGGATCGCCGTCGGCCTGGCGGTGGTCGCCGTGTCCCTGGGCGTGTACGCGCGCTCCAATGGAGAGCACGCGCCCCGCTTCGGGACCGTGGCCGTGACCCGCGGCGCCGTCGCGGAGAAGGCGCTGGCGGTGGGCGCCATCGGACCCGAGCGCGAGGTCGCCGTCAAGAGCAAGATCTCGGGGATCGTCAAGCGCTCGTTCCGGGAGGTGGGGGACGAGGTCCGGGCGGGAGAGCCGCTGTTCGAGATCCTGCCCGACCCGACGCCAATGGAGCTGACCGAGGCGCGGCGGGAGGTGGAGATCGCCCGCACGGTCCACGACCAGGCCCGCAAGGCCTTCGAGCGCGCCCGCACGCTCAAGAGCCAGGGGATCGTCTCCAGCGAGGCCTGGGAGCGCGCCGAGCGGGAGGTCGAGGAGGCCGCGATCCGCCTCAGCCTGGCCGAGGAGCGCCTCGCCCTCACCGAGAAGGGGCGGATCCGCGGCGAGAAGACCAGTGTTGAGTCGGTCATCCGCGCTCCGATCTCGGGCACCGTCCTCGAGCTGCAGGTCAACGAGGGCGACCCCGTGGTGCCGCTCACGTCGTTCCAGGCCGGGACGCCCCTGGCAACCCTGGCCGACATGAGCGAGCTGATCTTCAAGGGGACGGTGGACGAGATCGACGTGGGCAAGCTGCGGGAGGGCATGCCGGCGCGGATCCAGGTGGGCGCCCTGCCGGATGCCGGGGTGACCGGCCAGGTCAGCAGGATCGCCCCCAAGTCCCGGGTCGAGGAGGGGACCACGCTCTTCGACGTGGAGATCGAGCTGCTCGCCTCCGACGCGGTGCTGCGGGCCGGCTTCTCGGCGAACGCGGACCTCGTGGTCCGGGAGCAGCAGGACGCCCTGCTGATCCCCGAGCGCCTGGTGCGCTTCGCCGAGGGGAAGGCGAGCGTCGAGGTCCCGGGTGCGACCCCGGAGGCGGAGCCCGAGACCCGGAGCGTGGAGGTGGGGCTCTCCGACGGGCTCAATATCGAGATCGTCTCGGGCCTCTCCGAGGGAGACCTGGTGGTGGAGCGGCCGCCCAAGCAGATAGAAGGTTGAGGCCCGGGAGGGCCCCGTGACCGCGTTCTCCTTCCTGAAGCAGATCCTCCACGACGTCCGCCACCAGAAGCTCCGGACGCTCCTGACCCTGCTCGGCATCACCTGGGGCACGGTCTCGGTCTCGCTGCTGGTCGCCTTCGGAGAGGGGCTGGAGGCGCGTATCCGCAAGAACCAGGCCGGCCTCGGCGAGAACATCGTCATCGCCTGGCCTTCCCGCACCTCGCTCCCCTTCGAAGGGCTCGGCAAGGGCCGTCAGATCCGGGTGGACGAGGAGGACATCGAGGTCCTCCGCCGCGAGATCCCCGCTGCCAGCTTCACGGGGGAGTACACCAGGAACGCGTCCCGCTTCCGGCGGGAGCGGGTGCGGCTGAGCCCGCAGATCACGGCCAACGACCCCGTCTACGCGGTGATGCGCAACGTGATCCCCGGGATCGGGGGACGCTACGTCAACGAGCTGGACGTGGATCGCAAGCGCCGCGTGGTCTTCCTCGGGAACGACCTCGCCCGGGAGCTGTTCGGCGAGGACGAGCCCATCGGCGAGACCGTGATGCTCGACAACGTCCCGTTCCTCGTCGTCGGGGTCATGCAGGAGAAGGCGCAGGACTCGTCGTACAGCGGCCGGGACAAGGACAAGGCCTTCATCCCCGCCTCGACGCATCGGGCGCTCTTCGGCGACCGCTACGTGGAGAACTTCATCTTCCAGGTCGAGAGCCCGGAGCGCGTCGCCGAGGTGAAGTCCGGGGTGTACGAGGTCCTCGGGCGGCTCCACAGGTTCGACCCCCAGGACGAGCAGGCCGTGGCCATGTGGGACACCACGGAGGCGGAGAAGTTCTTCAGCGTCTTCTTCGGGACCTTCAAGGCGTTCCTGGGGATCATCGGGTCGTTCACGCTGATCGTCGCCGGCATCGGCGTCTCGAACATCATGTACGTCGTCGTGGAGGAGCGGACCCGGGAGGTGGGGATCAAGCTCGCCGTGGGCGCCAGGCCGCGCTACATTCAGGTCCAGTTCCTGATCGAGACCCTGGTGCTCACGGCCGCCGGCGGGGCCCTCGGGCTCCTGGTGACGCTCGGCATCATCGCCGTGTTCCCGGCGAGCCTGGACGAATACGTGGGGACGCCCATGGCCTCTCCCCTCGTGGTCGGCTCCACCACGGCGCTGCTGGGGCTGATCGGTCTGGCCGCGGGCTACTTCCCCGCCCGCCGGGCATCGCTCCTCGACCCGGTGGTGGCCCTCAAGCTATGAGCTTCGCCCTCGGCGAGCTGGCGATGGTCTGGAAGATCTTCCAGTCCGACATGGCCCACAGCCGGAAGCGGATCGTCCTGACCGTGCTGGCCATCGCGTGGGGGACCGTCTCGATCGTGATGCTGCTCTCCGCCGGCGAGGGGATGAAGCGCGCCTTCGCCGCGGGAACCCGGGGGATGGGCGAGGGGATCGTCGTGCTCTGGCCCGGCAACACCTCGAAGCCCTTCGCCGGGCTCCCCTCGGGTCGGCCGATCCGCTTTCGGGAGGACGATGCGGCGCTGCTCCGGGAGCGGATCCCGGAGATCGGTCTGATCAGCCCGGAGTACGCGCGCTTCGGCATCCCCATGGCGGCGGGGGAGAAGAACGTGAACGCGCGGGTCCGGGGCGTGGAGCCCGAGTTCGGGGAGATCCGCTTCCTCTACGCCCAGGCCGGTGGGCGCTTCCTGAACGAGCTCGACCAGGCGGAGAAGCGCCGGGTCGTGTTCCTGGGCGACAAGCTGGCCCGCGACCTGTTCGGCCGGGAGGACGTCGTGGGGGAGACCGTGCTCGTCGACCGCTCCGCGTTCACGGTGGTCGGGGTGATGCAGAAGAAGGTCATGATGGGGATGTACAGCGGCCCCGACGAGGGACAGGCGACGATCCCCGCGTCCACCTACGTAGCGATGTTCACGGGGAGCCGCCCGGGCAACCTCGTCTTCAAGCCCGCGAGCCCCGCGGTGGCGGACCGGGCCATCGACCGGGTCTACGCGGTCCTGGGCGGGCGCTACCACTTCGATCCCGAGGACAAGCCGTCCGTCGGGATGTGGGACACCCGGGAGAACCAGCGCCTCACCGACAACATCGCCGTGGGCATCCAGATCTTCCTGGGGGTGATCGGAGCGCTGACGCTGTTCGTCGGCGGGATGGGGATCGCGAACATCATGTACGCGGTGATCAAGGAGCGCACCCGGGAAATCGGCGTGAAGATGGCGGTGGGGGCGAAGGTGCGGCAGGTGATGGCGCCGTTCCTCCTCGAGGCGCTGCTGATGACCGTGCTAGGCGGCATCCTGGGCACCGGAGCCGCCCTGGTCCTCATCACGATCCTGGCCAACCTGCCCTTCGAGCACGAGGCCCTCGCCTACCTCGGGCGACCCACCTTCTCGATCGGAGTGGCCGTGGCCACGGCTCTCACCCTGGGCGCCATCGGGCTGTTCGCCGGCTATTTCCCCGCCCGTCGCGCCGCCTCCATCAACCCTGCCGTGTCGCTGAGGTACGAGTGATGATCCGCATGCGTGAGGTGAGGAAGGTCTACGAGATTGGGCGCGTCGCCGTGGAAGCGCTGCGCGGTATCGACCTCGACGTCGGCGCCAACGAGTACGTAGCGGTCATCGGCCCCTCGGGCTCGGGCAAGTCGACGCTCATGAACCTCATGGGCTGTCTCGACACGCCCACCACCGGGAGCTACGAGCTGTCAGGGGAGAGCGTCGCCGGGCTGGGGCGGAACCAGCTCGCGGAGATCCGCAACCGCCGGATCGGCTTCGTGTTCCAGAGCTTCAACCTGCTCCCCTACGCCAGCGCCCTGGAGAACGTGGAGCTGCCGCTGCTCTTCGGGGGCGTCCCGGGCCGGCAGCGGCGGGAGCGCGCGGCCGCGATGCTGGAGCGGGTCGGCCTCGGCGATCGCATGGACCACAAGCCCACCGAGCTGTCCGGTGGGCAGATGCAGCGCGTCGCCATCGCCCGGGCCCTCGTCAATCGGCCCTCCATCGTGCTGGCCGACGAGCCCACGGGGAACCTGGATTCCGCGGCGGGGAAGGGGATCGTGGAGCTGTTCGGCGAGGTCCACGCGGCCGGACAGTCGATCGTGATCATCACCCACGACCCGGTCGTGGCCCGGCTCGCGTCCCGGGTGGTGAAGATCCACGACGGGCGCATCGTGGAGGACCGCTCCGCGGCCGCCTGAGCGGCTCCCCCTCGGGGTGGACATCCGCGCGCAGGTCTGGTCTAGTCCTCCCCCGAGGAGGGAGCCATGCGAACGAGCCCGATTCTGCTGTCGTCGCTGATCGCCGCGGCCTCGGCCGCCGGCGCGCAGGACGCCGCCTCGATCCTGGAGACGATGCGGCAGAAGCAGGTGGAGCGCTGGGAGGGGGTGCAGGCCTACGTCGTCGACCAGACGCTGGCCGGGCTGCGCACGCAGGTCTACTACCGGAGGGCCGAGGTGAAGGACGCGACCGGCGCCACGCAGCCGGTCTTCGTCCAGACCACGAAGGCCGCCTTCGACCAGGCGGGGACCCCGAGCCTGGGCACGCTCACGCCGGAGCAGCTCGACCAGGTCACCGGGGCCTTCGAGATGACCGGGGATGGCGTGGCCAGCGAGGTCGAAGACGGCCTCGAGAAGGCCGGCCTCCCGCGCGGCCTGCTGGCGGCCACCGGCTCGAAGCCGTGGAGCACCCTGAACCCCCGGGTGATGATGGGGGGCGCCGCGATGTTCCTCCGGGCCGGGGCCCAGGCGGAGCAGGGCGTGGCGCGAGAGCGGGCCGCCGACGCGGCCGAGTCCCTCGACCAGCTCTCGGCCCTGGCCAGCCGGGCGCGCCTGGTGGGCACCGAGAAGGTGGACGGGCGCGACGCCTTCCATCTCCGTGTGGACGACCTGAACCAGACCCAGGAGGCCGAGGGGCAGGAGTTCACGATCCGGAGCCTCAGCGTGTGGGTGGACGGCGAGGAATACGTCCCGCTTCGCTTCGAGACCGAGGGAGTCGCCACCTCCGGCGGCAAGTCCCGCCCCATCACCATCGAGAAGGTCGACTCCGACTTCCGCACCGTGGCCGGGAGCGACCTGTACCTGCCCTACAAGCAGAGCATGCGCATCGCCGGGATGCTCGACGAGAAGCAGCAGAAGGAGCTGCAGGAGGCCCAGACGAAGCTCGCCGAGCTGGAGAAGCAGCTCGAGCAGATGCCCGAGGCCCAGCGCAAGATGATCATGGGGACCATGCGCCCCCAGATGGAGATGATGAGGCAGATGGCCTCCGGTGGCGGCTTCCAGACCGAGATCGAGGTCCACGAGGTCCGCATCCTCGAGTAGGGGTCAGGTCTTGCCTCTTGCGCCCTGGCGGCCAGGGCCACAGGATCGCGGCCTGGATCAGGACGGGTCGAGCAGCTCGCGGACCTTCCGCGCGAGGGCGTCGGCGGTGAATGGCTTCTGCAGGAACGTCAGGGAGTCCGCGGCCACTCCCTCGCGGACGACGGCGTCGTCGGTGTAGCCCGACACGAACAGGACCTTCGCTCCGGGCCGCAGCGCCGTCACGCGCCGGGCCAGCTCCGCGCCACCCATGCCCGGCATCACCACGTCGGTGACGAGCAGGTGGATCGGTCCGTCGTGCCGCTCGGCCAGCTCCAGGGCGACTGCGGGGCTGCCGGCCTCGAGCACCGCGTAGCCGAACGCCACCAGGCACTCGTGCACCAGCTCCCGCAACGCCCCCTCGTCCTCCACGAGCAGCACCGTCTCGGTGCCGAGGGAAGGGGGTGCGACCACGGGGGCGGCCTCCTCCGCCGGCCGCCGCTCCGCTCGCGGCAGGTAGACCTTGAAGCTCGTGCCGCGCCCCGGCTCGCTGTAGACGAAGACGTGCCCGCCGCTCTGCTTGACGATGCCGTACACCGTCGCGAGGCCCAGGCCCGTGCCCTTGCCCGGCTCCTTTGTGGTGAAGAACGGCTCGAAGATGCGAGCCTGTGTCTCCTCGCTCATGCCTTCGCCGCTGTCGGTCACCGAGAGCATCACGTAGGGTCCCGGGACAGCCTCCGGCCTCGTCCGCGTGTAGGCTTCGTCCAGCTCGGCGTTGGCGGCTCCGATGGTCAGGTGACCTCCGTGAGGCATCGCATCCCGGGCGTTGACGGCCAGGTTCATCAACACCTGCTCGACCTGCCCCCGGTCGGCGAGCACGGCCTCCAGGTCTTCTGCGATCGACGTGCGGAGCTGAACGTCCTCGCCGATCACCCGCCGCAGCATCTTCTCGGTGTCCGCCACGATCTCGCCCAGGCCCAGGATCCGCGGCTGCAGCACCTGCTTGCGGCTGAACGCGAGGAGCTGGCGGGTGAGGTCCGCGGCGCGCTGCGAAGCCTTCAGGATGTCGTCGGAGTACTTCAGGAGGCGCTCGTCCCGGGAGACCCGGCGCCGCAACAGCTCCGTGTAGCCGGTGATGACGCCCAGCAGGTTGTTGAAGTCGTGCGCCACGCCGCCGGCCAGCCGGCCCACGGACTCCATCTTCTGGGACTGCAGGAACTGGACCTCGAGCGCCTTCTGCTCGGTGACGTCGTGGGCGAGGATGAGTCGCGCCCTCCGCCCCTCGAACACGATCGGGCTGGCCGTGACCTCCACGTCGATGGACGTTCCGTCCCGCTTCCGGTGCCGCCACAGCCGCGCCGGGCGCAGCGCGGTCGCCTCCTCCGCCCGGACCCGGGCCATGTCCTCGAGGAGGGCCGGCACGTCCTCGGGCGGGCGGATGTCCTCTATGGTCATCCCAAGGAACGCCTCGCGCGTGTAGCCGTAGTGGCGCACCGCGGCGTCGTTCGCGGCCAGGAAGCGCAGGGTCTCGAGGTCGAAGACCCACATCGGGTGCGGGTTCGTCTCGAACAGCAGGCGGTACTGCTCCTCGCTCTGCGCGAGGCGCAGCTCGGCCTCCTTGCGCGGCGTGACGTCCGACCAGGAGCCGATCACCTCGAGGGGGCTCCCTTCGGCGTCGGTCAGCAGCCGGAGTTCGGCCCGGATCCAGCGGTACTCGTCACGACGGTTCCGAAACGGGTACTCGTGGGCGAGGTGCCCTGCCTCGAAGAGGGTGGCGACCTCGGCGAAGACCCGCTCCCGCTCCTCGGGGTGGAGGCGGTCGGCCCACCAGCCGGGCTGCAGCGCCTCGTCTGGGCTGTAGCCCAGCAGGCGGTCGACGTTCTCGCTGATCCACGTCAGGGACAAGGGTCCGGCAGCGAGATCCGGCACGGGTCGGAGCAGGAAGAGGACCGCCGGGTTCGCGGTGACCACGTGGCGCAGGCGCTGCGTGGCGGCCTCGAGCGCGGTCTCGGCCCGGCGCCGCCGCGCGAGCTGGTCGAGCTGGGCGCCCACGTCGGCGAGCATGTCCAACGTGGCGGAATCGCGCTCGCGCCGGTCGGTGCTGGCGAACTCCACGACCGCGACCACCTCGCCCTGGACGCGGACCGGCAGCGCGCAGATCGACCTCAGCCCCTCCCGCGCCGCGCTCGTGCCCCGGGGCATTTCCGCGCCGGGCTCCCGGGCGACGTCCTCGATCCAGAGCGGCTCTCCGCTGGCCCAGACGCGGCCCGGGACTCCCTCGCCAGGGGCGTAGCGGGCCAGACGCGTCTCCGCCTCGAAGCCGGGGATCGAGACGGTCGGCGACGTCCAGAGCTCCCCGCACCGGAGCACGCCGTCCTCGCGATCCACGGTCCAGACGGCGGCCTCGTGCCACTCCAGCGCCTGGGCCAGGACGGGCAGCACCCGCGCCGACGCTTCGCGCAGCGTGGCCGACCCGGCCACGGCCCGGGTCGCCAGGTGATGGGCCAGCAGCCGCTGCTCGGCCCGGTGGCGCGGCGTGATGTCGCGGAGGATCGCCAGCAGGAGCGCCGTCTCGCCGACGCGAACGAGGGAAGCAGAGATGCTGGTGGCGACCCTCTGGCCGTCGGGCCGCGCCAGGTGCCGCAGGTCGACCCGGACGTGCTCCTGCTCGAGGAGCTCTTGCCGGCGGCTGCGCGACTCCTCCACCTCCTCGGGGACCACGAACTCGTCGAAGGGCCGCCCCACGATCTCGCTCCCGACTCGTCCGAGCAGCCCCTCGGCCTGCTGGTTGGCCTCGAGGACGACCTGGTTCCGGTCGAGTATCAGGATCGCGTCGGTGGCCTGCTCCACCAGCAGTCGATAGCGCTCCTCCCAGACCGTCTGCCGCACCAGGGCGCGCGCGAGGGCGATCGTCTCGGCGAACTGGCCCCCGAGCGTGCGCGCGAAGGCGGTCCAGCTCGGGTCCGACAGGTCCTGGGAGTCGGATCCCAGCACGAGCACGCCCTGCGCCTCGTCGGAGCTGCGCAGCGGCACGACCAGCGCCGACGACAGGCCGAGCCGCGCGACGAGCGCCGCTCCCTCCTCCTCACCCGCCGGCATCTCGGCGCGCAGGCCGAGCGGCTCGCTCGACCGAACCGCCCGCCTCAGGATCTCCGGCAGGTCGAAGACCCGCTCGGCGGCGGCCCGGCTGTCCGGCGGCAGCCCCGCCTGGGCCTGGAGCCGCAGCTCCTCGCCGTCCTCGCGCAGATAGAGGAGCCCGGCCGACAGACCGGCCGCGTCGAGGCAGTGGACGAGGATGTCGCCGAGGACCGCGGGCGCCGCCCGGGGGCGGCCTGCGACCTCCGCCAGGCTCCTCACCACCGAGAGCGCTGCGGCCTGGATCGCCGCCTGGCGCAGCAGCGTGTCGCTGCGGGCCGCTTCCCGCTCGAGCTGGCGCTTGATCCGGTCGCGGTGCAGCGGTGTGATGTCCCTGGTGATGACTGCCTCGATCGGTGGGGCCTTTAGCGCAGCGGCCAGCGTCCCGATCGCTTCGGAGAGATCTGGCGACCGCAGCACCAGCGCGTTGGCGCCGACGGCCGCGGCCAGCCGGCGATCCTCCGCCTCGGCGTAGGCGGCCGAGACCAGCACGACCGGAACGGACGCCAGGGCCCCGTCCCGTCGCAGCGCCACGGTGAGCTCGAACCCGTCCATCCCGGGCATGAGCACGTCGGAGAAGACAGCGTCCGGAGGCGCCGCGCGAGCCAGGGCCAGCGCCTCGGAGCCGCTGCTCGCCGCCTCCACGGCGAAGCCGGCCTGCTCCAGGCGCAGCGTCCCGAGCTTGCGTTGGAGCGGATCGTCGTCCACGAGCAGCACCCGGCGACCGCTCCCCACGGACGGGACGAGGCGGGCGAGCATGCCCTTCACCACCTCGACCAGGCGCGAGGGCTCGACGGGCTTCAGCAGGAACTCGGTCCAGGGCCCGGCCCGGGCGCGCAGCTCGTCGATTCGCGATCCCAGGCCCGTGACCACGACGGCCGGCAGGCTCTGGACGCTCCGGAGCCGGCGGATCTGCTCCAGGAGTTGCAGGCCGTCCATGTCGGGGAGCACGTAGTCCTGGAGCACGAGGTCGAGGGGCATCCCCCCGGCCACGGCGATCGCGCTACGGCCATCACCCGCCTCCAGCGCGGCGTAGCCCTCGCTCTCCAGGGCCAGGCGCAGCATCTTCCGGGTGATCGGGTTGTCCTCGACCACCAGGATGGTATGGGCACTCACGCCGGCCACTCCCCGGCGCCCCCGGCGAGGAGGCGCGCGATCACCGCCGGGAGCGTTCGTGTGTCGATCGGCTTCGACACGTAGCCGTCGCAGCCGGCCTCGCGGGCGCGATCTGGATCGCCCTTCATCGCGTACGAGGTGACGGCCAGGATCAGCACGTCGCGGGTGCGCGGGTCGGTCTTGAGATGACGCGTCAGCTCGAAGCCGTCGAGCCCCGGCATCTGGAGGTCCATCAGAATCAGCCGCGGCCGGAAGGCGTCCAGGATCGCGAGCGCCTGCGCACCGTCGCCGGCCGTCCGCACGTCGTAGCCTTCGCCGCGCAGCAGCAGGCTGGCCAGCTTCAGGTTGGTGGGGTGGTCGTCCACGATCAGGATCGGCTCGCCGGCCATCAGGAAGCTTCCCTGGGGAGCACCGCGAAGAACACGCTCCCCTCTCCGGGCCGGCTGGCCACCCCCACGTTGCCGCCCTGGGCCTCCACGAGGCGCCGGGTCAGGGCGAGGCCGAGCCCCGTCCCCCCGTGTCTCTTCGCGGAGCCGCTGTCGAGCTGCTGGAACTCCTTGAACAGCCGGGGGACGTCAGCGGGAGCGATACCGATACCCGTGTCCTCGACCTCGAGGCGGAACCGCTCGGCCCCGTCGGGCCCGATGCGAATCTCCACGCGCCCGCCCTCCGACGTAAACTTGAGTGCGTTGGACAGGTAGTTGTAGAGCACCTGCCGGAGTCTGGCGGGATCCGTCACCACCTCCCCGAGCGAGGGGTCGACCGAAACCGTCACCGCGATGCGCCGCGCCTCGGCCAGGCTGCGCAGCCCGTCCCGTACCTCGGCGCCGACGCTGCCGAGGTCGACGGGCTCCGGCCGGAACTCCATCTTCCCCGCCTCCACCTTCGCCAGGTCGAGGACGTCGTTGATGAGCTGCAGCAGGTGGCGGGAGCTGGTCAGGATGTCGCCCAGGAACTCCCGGTGTCGCTCCGAGACCGGACCCAGCTTGCCGTCGTGCATCATCTCGGCAAAGCCGATGATCGCGTTCAGCGGGGTGCGCAGCTCGTGGGACATGCTGGCCAGGAACTCGCTCTTGAGCCGGTTCGCTTCCTGCACGCGGCGGTACTGCTCCTCGAGCTCCTCGTTCTTGCGCCGCAGCTCGTCCTCCAGGGTCTTCTGCGTCGTGATGTCCCTGATCGCGCTCGAGACGAGCACCCCCTCCTCGGTCTCCAGCGGGCTGAGGCTGATCTCGACCGGGAACTCGCTGCCGTCGCTGCGCTGGCCGAAGAGCTCCATCCCGACCCCCATCGGCCGAACGCGCGGGTCTGCGAAGAAGGATCTGCGGTGCTGGGGGTGCTTGCCCCGGTAGCGCTCGGGCACCAGCATCTCCACGTCCCGCCCCAGCAGCTCCTCCCGCCGGTATCCGAACAGCGTCTCGGCCTGGGCGTTGGCGAGGACGATCCGGCCCTGGCCGTCGACGATGACCATGGCGTCGGGCGCCGACTCGAGCAGCCCCCGAAACTTGGCTTCGACGCGCCTGCGGTCGCTCACGTCGCGGACGGCGGCCGTCGCGAACGTGCCCTCTTCGGTGTCCAGTGGGGAGAGGCTGATCTCCGCCGGGAACTCGCTGCCGTCTTTGCGGCGTCCCGCCAGGTCGATGCCGCGCCCCATCGGCCGGGGGCGCGGATCGGCGAAGTACCCCGAGCGGTGACCCGGGTGGCCGTCGCGGAAGCGCTCCGGCACCAGATCCTCGATGGGCCTGCCGAGCAGCTCGTCGCGCGTGTAGCCGAACAGGCGCTCCGCCTGTCCGTTCACGAGGACCAGCCGGCCGTCCGCGTTCACCATCAGCATCGCGTCGGGCGCCGCCTCGAGCAGGCCGCGGAACTTGGCCTCGAGGAGCTTCGACTGGCGCCGATCGATGAGGTACGTCACGTCGCGCTTGTTGGCGACGATGACGACCCCGGTCTCCATCTCGACGCGCCGGAGCGCCACGTCCACGTGCACGCGCGAGCCGTCCTTGCGGCGCCGGACGGACTCGAAGCCGGCGAACCCGGTATCGAGCGCTCGCCGGACCTCGCGGTGCGTCTCCTCGACGCGGTCGGGCGGGACGACCAGCTCGAGGAGGGATCGCCCGATCGCCTCGGCTCTCGAGAAGCCGAACAGGCGCTCGGCGCCCGGGTTCCAGTCGAGCACCTGACCCTCGGGGGTGAGGGTCACCAGCGCCCCGAGAAAAGAATCGGCGAGCGACGGCTCCATAGCAATCCATCCGGCCCGACCAGCGCGCAGTGCGACTACCCGCCGAGTGGCGCCCGATCGACCCATCCGGGCAGCAGCGGGTCCGATTGTGTCATATTTCAGGTTGGTTCGATACGTACCGTCGAGAGCTGTCGAGGGCGACCCGGGCCTGACCGGCGTGCCCCGGAGGCCTCTCTCAGAGGAGAGCGCCCAGGGCGTCCTGCCAGTCGAGGACGATCTCGACCCGTGCTGACACCCCGGCAGGCTCACGTTCCTTCACCGCCAGGAAACGATCCCCGTCGGGACGGGAGATGTCGTAGGTCCGGCCCAGCACGCCCGTCAAGTAGGGCCAGTCGAGGATCGCCCGCGGCCGCCCGGGAGCGGATCCGGGGACGGCTGCGACGCTCATCAGCCGCGCCGGCGGTCCGGGCTCCACGTAGAACAGCTCGGATCCCGACGGCGACCACAGCGGCTGGATCCCTCCGCGGGTCGACACCTGGTGGAAGCCGTCCTGGAGCGACGTGAAGGAGCGTACGTAGACCTGGAAGCGGCCGTCGGCGTCCGACTGGTAGGCGATGCGACGGCCGTCCGGCGAGAGGTCGGCGTTCCGGGCGCCCTCCAGGAGGAGCTGCGGTACGGCTCCGTCGCCCCCGACCTGGCACAGCTCCACGCCCGCAGCTCTCTGCCTCGCGAAGACCAGCGCTCTACCGGAAGGAGTGAAGAAGTACGGCGCTCGCAGCTCCGCGGCCTCGGACCAGACCTCCGCCTCCGCGGAGCCGTCGGAGGCCCTGCGGAACAGCCCCGGGCTCGGAGGGCCGTCGGACCAGTAGGCGATCTGCCCGCCGTCGGGCGACCACGCGGGGTAGATGCTGATGCTCGATGGAGGCGTGAGGTGCCTCAGGCGCTCCCTTGCGACGTCCCAGATCAGGATGTCGCTGCCCTGGGCGTCCCGGGCGTCCACGGCGACGCGCCGGCCGTCGGGGGACACCCGGGGGTAGGTGAAGCCCCGGGCGGGGGTCGGCAGCGGCTCCTCGCCGGCGGCGCGGCTCACCCACACCAGCTCCCGGGCTGCGTCGGACCCGGGGACGGCGAGGACCAGGGCCCCCGAGCGTGAGAGAGCGTACTGGCCGAGGCCCCGGCGGGACACGGCCAGGCCGTCGAGCACCCGCACCGGCGCCCCCCGAACGGCCAGCGCCCGGGAATCGAAGCCCACGGCCATCAGGCGATCCTCGAGCACGAACGCGAGATGTCCCGGTGCCGCGTACCGGGGAGAGCTGCCCGGCAGCAGGGTGCGCTGCTCGCCGCTGTCGAGGTCCACGACGGCGACCTGCGGGGCGGCGCTCCCGCTCTCGGGCAGGATCGTGAACAGGGCCGCGCGGCCCCCGGGGAGCAGCTCGGGCATCCCGTGGGTCTCGCCCACCGCGGGCCGCGTCACCGGCACCGGCGTTCCGCCGGTAACGGCCACCCGCATCAGCCCGGAGTGGGGGAAGCGCGTCCCGAACAGGATCTCCCCCCGCGGCGACCAGGCGGCGCCCTCCAGCACACCCACGCCGCTGGCGATCACGGCGGCCCCGCCTCCCAGGCTCGGCGCGCGCAGCAGGGCCTGATCGCCGAAGCGGTAGCACCCGACCTCCGTTCCGTCGGGCGAGAAGAAGGGACTGTGGAGCTCGCTCCCCTGGAGGTAGCGCCCCTCCGTCTCGTGGATCGGGCGGATGTAGAGGGCGGCCCGGCCTTCCCGGTGGCAGGCGTAGACGACGAAGTCCCCGCCGGGCGCGACGGCGACGCCGGGGAACAGTGGGGTGAGCTGCAGCGGCGGCGCCGGGGGCGTGGAGAGCGCGAAGCGGCCCCGGCTCGGCGGGGAAGGCGCGCGCGAGGTCCCCAGGAGGTAGGCGGCCGCGGCACCTCCCGCGGCGCCGAGCGCGCCGGCCACCCACGCCCTCCGACCGACGCCCCGATCCGCGCCCGCGCGGGTTCGAGGGTCCGCAGCGGAACCGTGAACCGGGGCGACGAAGCGATAGCCCTGCCCCGGGACGGTCTCGACGTAGCGCGGCGCTTCGGCGGAGTCGCCGAGGGCCTGCCGCAGCCGGGCCACCGCCGTGTTGAGCCCCTGCTCGAAGTCGACGAAGGTCTCGTCGCCCCAGAGACGCCGGCGCAGGTCTTCCCGGGTGACCACGCGGCCCGGAACGGCCAGCAGCCGCTTCAGGATCTCGGCGGGCTGGCGCGGCAGGCGCACCCGGGAGCCGTTGCGGCGCAGCTCGGCTGCCGTTTCGTCCCAGAGAAAGGGACCGAAGCCGACCGCGGCCGGATGTTCCATTCCGCCAACTCCGAGCTGCCTGTAAGGTAGTCCGCGAACTCGCTCCAGATCAAGCAGTTCTCCCGTCAGGTCGTTCTCCGAGGATTCCCAGGCCGCGTGCATGGACTCGGCGCTGCGGATGGCGCAGCTTGCCTCGACGGGCGCCCTCCGGACGGGCGTCTCGAAGCGACATGGAGGGAGACATGAAGCTCGGCAGCGCTGTTGTGGGACTCGCCGCGGCGGTCGCCGGGGGAGCGGCGGCCCGGCCGGAGATCCCCCGGGTCTGGAACGACACCGACGTCGCCGGCTTCGAAGTGCCGCTGGCGACGCCGGAGCGGTCGCCGCGGCACGTCGGCTCCGCGGAGTACTACGGCTTCCCGGTGCGGACCCTCTACCGGAGCTACCCGCTCTACCACCCCGACCGGGTCCCCGAGGGATACGAAGCTTCGCTGCGGGAGCGGGATCCCGAGATCGCCTTCGACGACGCCCGGCTCGAGACGGAGTCCGACTGGATCGAGGCAGGGGCGCTCGTCTTCCGCGCGCCGATCTTCCTCGTGCCGTACGACCGGGGGCCCGTGCAGCCGTGGCGCGACCCGGAGCACTTCGAGAAGCTCGGCATCGAGGAGACTGCCGACGGTACCTTCCCCTACGCCGAGATCGTGATCCGCGAGCGGGGGAAGCTCGAGGTGGGCCTCTTCTCGTGCGCCATGTGCCACACCCGCGTCCTTCCCGGCGGAGCGGTGCTGCGGGGCGCCCAGGGGGACTACTCGAATGCCCGGTCCAACGCGTACCGGCTGGAGAAGCTGGGTTACCCGGAGCAGGGAGCGGCATCGCTCCCGATGTTCTACTCGACGCCCTGGATCCGGCCCGACGAGTACACGACCATGACAGCGGAGGCCCGCGCCCGCCTGGAGGCCAGGATTCCCCCCGGCGTCTTCCCCCGCCAGGGGACCAGCCTCACCCACCCGCCGAAGATCCCCTCCCTGATCGGGATCCGGGACGTCCGCTACTTCGACAGCGGCGGCCTGGTCCGGCATCGCGACATCGGCGACCTGATGCGCTACGCCGCGATGACCCAGGGCCTCGACGTCATCGCGCACTACGGCGGCTTCCAGCCCAGCCCGACCATGGCCCCGTTCTTCGGTTCCGACAACGTCCGCTACAGCGACGAGCAGCTCTACGCTCTCGCGCGCTACCTCTACTCCCTGGAGCCTCCGCCGAACCCGAACCCGGTGACGGAGGAGAGCCAGCGCGGCGAGGCGATCTTCGAGAAGGCGCGCTGCTCCGAGTGCCACCCGGCACCGCTGTACACGAACAACCAGTTGACCCCGGCGGACGGCTTCCAGGTTCCCGACGGAGCCCGGGAGACCGACGCGATCTACCCGTTCAGCGTCGGTACCGACCCCACCCTCGCCCTGGAGACGCGGCGCGGAACCGGCTACTACAAGGTGCCCTCGCTCCGGGGGTTGTGGTACCAGAGCGTCTTCGGCCACGGCGGGCAAGCGGCGTCCCTGGAGGAGTGGCTCGACCCGCGCCGACTGCGGGAGGACTACGTGCCCCGCGGACCGCACCTGGCCCCCGGGCCCGTCGAGGGGCACCGCTACGGTCTGGAGCTGCCGGAGGAGGACCGCCGGGCGCTCATCGCGTTCCTGAAGACGCTCTAATCTAATAATCTACTGGACAGTGCCAGGTTTTCTCACTCTTCCCGGGCCTTCCGGCGCTTGATCTCGCATATCTCGACTGAGGCAGCTACCCACTCCTCGACGAGTTTCTGAAGCCGTTGGTATGCCTTGATCTGCCC
>Ga0299906_10000413_pt1 | contig 40315 bp, 28 predicted proteins | sample RVTome_14_FD_200259 | JGI IMG/M metagenome (GOLD analysis project Ga0299906, IMG submission 200259) | Soil microbial communities from uranium-contaminated site in the Upper Colorado River Basin, Wyoming, United States - RVT145D125 (version 2) ... | reverse complement strand
GCGGCGAAAGGCCGATAAACCGACCTAAACATCGACGCGCACCGGCAACACGACTCAGCGAATCTAGCGTTATAGTGTTAACAGGGCTCATCAGTTACGTTCCCCCACTGGCCAATGCGTAAAACGCGCCGACGTATCACGGTTTTTTTTGAAATTTCCCGATTCTTCAACGTAAGCTTGGTTCCGCCAGCCAGTTATGATTTTTCGCGGGCGGTTCGGGCGCGCGTGCCGACGCGATTTGTGGCGGACGTGACACACGAAAATGGGTAAGATAGCAGGGTGAAGCGAGCCGGGTGCGGAGGAACGGGTGCGCGAGATGCGTGAGACACCACAGACGGATTCCGAGCCGGCATTGGCCGCGGCGGCGGTGGCGGGGGAGGCTCTGGCCATCGAGCGGTTGCTGATGGGCAGCCATCGCCGGCTGGCGGCGCGGGTGGCGCATCGTTTGCCGGAGGATCTGCGGCGCGTGGTGAGCGTCGACGACGTGCTCCAGGAAACTTACGTCGATGCGTTCCGCTACATCGGCAAGTTCAAGCCTGACGGGCCGGACGGGTTTTTTCACTGGCTGGCCTCGATTGCCGAACACCGGATGATCGATGCGATCCGTGCCCATCGCGCAGCCAAGCGCGGTGGAGGAGCGTTTCCGCAAGACACGCCCGCCGATGCCTGGGCCGGTTCATTGATCAACTTGCTGCGCGAGGCGGGGCATGACGCCAACACCCCGAGTCGCTCGGCCGCCCGGCGTGAAGCCGTCGCCGCGGTCGCGCTCGCGCTGCCGGGGCTGAAAAAGCCCTATCGTGACGTGATCCGGATGCGCTACATCGAGGGCGTGCCGGCCGAGACGGTTGCCGAGCGAATGAATCGCACCCCGAGCGCGGTGGCCATGACCTCCCGTCGCGCGCTCGAGGCGCTGCGTCGCGCGCTGGGTCGGTCCTCACGTTACTTGAGTCGTTGAATGCCGTCATGGGCACGCCAAGGTCCACGCCATCGGGTCCACGTGATCGACAAGCGAGAATTCGCCGGGTCCTCGACAACTGTATGCATCGACGCGCGACGGGCAAGCCCGCGCCGGACCGCGTGATCATCGCCACCTACCCGGAGCTCATGCCTGAGTTGGCGGATGAACTCCGCGCCTTGGCGTTGATCGAACGGGCCCGGCACCTGGCGCGGCACGCTTCCTCGTCGACCGACGCCCGTGACGCGCGTGCGCCGCTCTGGGAGGTGGGTGATGTCATCGTCGGGACCTATGAGGTCCAAGCCGTGCTCGGCGAAGGCGGAATGGGCATGGTCTGGCGATGCCATCATCGTCGCTGGGACGTGGACATGGCGGTCAAAGTTCCGCGTCCAGCGCGAAAGGGCGCGAGCGATGGGTTCCTGCGTGAATGCGAGTTGTGGATCAATCTCGCGTCGCACCCGCACGTGGTCGGTTGCTACTACGTGCGTTCGTTCGGCGACGTGCCGCACATCTTCATGGAGCATGTCAGCGGCGGCAGTCTCCAGGCCTGGATTCGCGAGAACCGATTGACCGATCTTTCGCAGCGTCTCGACGTGGCGATCCAGATCGCCTGGGGTCTGGAGCACGCGCACGAACAAGGTCTTATTCATCACGACGTCAAGCCGGCCAACGTGTTGATGACCCCATCGGGAACGGCCAAGGTCACCGACTTCGGGCTGGCCCGGACGTTGGCAACGCGCGACGACACGTCGTCGAACGATCCGCACCAGCCCGCGTCGAAGAGCGAGGGCGGCTTGACGCCGGCCTATTGCTCGCCGGAACAGGCGGACGGTCGTCCCGTCTCGCGCCGGACCGACATCTGGGGCTGGAGTATTACGATCCTCGAGATGTTCACCGGAGCCGTGACTTGGGCGGCCGGTCCACAGGCGCCCGAGGCGCTGTCACGACTGCGCGAGTCGTCCTTCGACGATGGTCGGCCACGGATTCCCGCCGACGTCGCGGACCTGATCGAGCATGGCCTGGCTCGTGATCCGGAGGATCGCCCCGAGGATCTCAGCGCGGTCATCGCGACACTGCGTGAACTGTATCAAGCCCACACCGGGCAAGCCTATGCGCGACCGGACCCCACGACGACGACCGCCACCGCCGACTTGCTCAACAATCGTGCGGTGTCGTTCCTCGACCTCGGCAAAAAGACCGAGGCGGATCGTCTGTTGGCCGATGCGCTGGGCGGTTCACCTCACCACCCCGAAGCGACCTACAACCGGGCGCTGCTCGCCTGGCGCGCGGACCGGATCGACGACGAAGCCCTAATCGACACGTTGCAGTCGCTACGGCGCGTGATACCGGAATCTTTCCAGGCCCATACCGGTCTCGGTCTGGTTTATCTGGAACGCGGCGAGCCGCAACGCGCTGAAGAGGCGTTCAATGAAGCCCTTCGCCGCGCACCGGGGGAACGTCGGGTGCGTCAGATGCTCGAGGCCGCACGATCGAGCCCCGATCGCTGGAACCGATGCCTGCGCGTACTGAACGGCCACGCCGGACCGGTACGGCACACGTGTCTGAGCGGCGACGCACGCTTCGCGCTGACCGGGGGCGCGGACGACAAGCTCGTGCTGTGGGATCTCGAACCCGGCCGGCAGGTACGCGTTTTCCGCGGGCAATTCGGGCCCGTCAACGCGTTGAGCCTCAGTCACGACGCGCGGATCGCGCTGTCCGCGGGTACCGACGGCGCGCTCATGGTCTGGGACGTGGACACCACGCGGTGCGTCGAATCGGTGCCGGATACCGGCGGACCGGTCCATGCGGCCAGCCTCGACGGGAGCGGCGAAGTGGCGCTCACCGCCGGGTCCGACGGGGTGCTGAAAATCTGGTACATCCGGTCGGGGGTCTGCGTCGGTTGGCTCGAAGGCCATGCCGCAGCCGTGTCGTCGGTCGTATTGACCGCCGATGCGCAATGCGCGGTCTCGGGCGGCGCCGATGCGACGGTGCGGGTCTGGGACGTGTCGGCCCGGGCGTGTCTTGCGGAGCTCGTCGGGCACACCGACCGCGTGCAGTCCGTCGCGTGCAACGACGACGCGTCCAAGGTCGTCTCGGTCGGCGACGACCGAACCGTGCGTCTGTGGTCGACGTCGACCGGCCGGTGCGTCGCAACGATGGCGGGTCACACCGCGTCGGTGGGCGCGGTGGCGATCAGCGGCGACGGGCGGTTCGTCCTTTCCGGCGGCGATGACGCCGTGGTCAAGCTGTGGGACGCGACCACCGGCCGATGTCTGCGCACCCTGCGCGGCCACGTGGGTCCCGTGAACAGCGTCGCGATCAGCCGGGACGGACGCACGTCGGTCTCCGGCGGCGAGGACACCACCGTCAAGCTCTGGAAGACCGGCCCGCTCTTCGCCGCCCCGTTGATGCTGTGTCGGGCCGGTGAGAGCAAAAAAGCTTGAGAGCCCGACACACGCGGCGAACTCCGCATACAGCGTTGGAAACGCTGGGACGAGAACCCTTGCTGGTACCACACATTGCGGGAATCCCTTCCCGTGAAGCCTGAAACTTGTGAGCTATCCTTCACGCAACAGCTCGATCAGCGCCTCGGCGGCTTGAATCAGGTCGTGCGCGTCGTCGACCGGAATCTTCTTGTCCGCCTGGGCACGGACCTGGTTGACAAACGCCTCGAGCGCCGAGATCGCGGCAGCGTCGTTGTCATTCTCGACGTGGCCCAGTGCAATCAGAAGCTTGGCGGTCAGGCTGTTGGTGATGCCCGGATGGAGATCGAGTGCGACTACGGTGCTCAGGAGGTGGCCGAGGAGCGAGGCCGTTGTCGCGTGCTCGAACGCCCCCATGTCCACCACCCCATCGAGGATGCGCGGGTTGCCGTCGAGGTCGAACGGAATCGGTTCGTCGAGGTCGCCGTCGCCGTCGAGATCGAGCATGTCGGGCGGCAGCAGCGCGTTGTCGCCGCGGTTGATGCACGGCGAGCCCGGCTGCAGTCGCAGGTCACCGAGGTCGTCGTCATCCGTGCCGAACACGCCGTCCGGTCCGGGGTCGGGTAGGGCTACGAACTGCGGGTCGTCGTCGATGATGTCGTTGGCCGCCCCACCAAACGGAAGAATCGCGTCATCGGGATCGGCATCTTGGAAGCAACTGTTGAGCAGGAGAATGTCGATGGGATCTTGCATTTGGGCGAGTTCGTCTTGGAAGGGTCCACCGGCGTCGCCGTCGGCGTCCGCAACATTGTTCCAGAATATACAATTCCGAGCACGGACATACGAGAGAAAGCCATTGCCGATACCGCCACCCAATGTATTGGCAATGTTGGCGAAGAATGTGCAATTGTCAACCATCGGTTTGCTGTCAAGAGCATTGTGTATGCCTCCTCCTCCTGCGGTGAGTTCATTTGTGCCGATCGCAGCGTTGCCGATGAACGTACAATTGGTTACGCCGATAAAGCCGTTTCTCATTTCCATACCCCCGCCGGCTTCGGCAACGTTACCCAGGAACATACAATGCGTGACCAAAGTGCGCGGCAGGCGATTCTCGGTGAAGAATCTGAGCCTGTCGAGGAGCATGCCTCCACCGTGCTGGGCACGGTTGCCGATAAATACGCATCGTTTTACCGCTGGTTCGTTGTCTTGACAATAGATGCCCCCGCCAATTGAAGCTACGTTGCGAGTAAAAGTACAATCCGTAACCGTGGGTTCCCCATACCGGCTGTGCATGCCACCGCCGATACCGGCCGTGTTCTCAATGAACGTGCTATCACGTACTGTAGATTTGCCTTGTGCGAAAAAGCTAATTCCACCACCTGTTTTGGCCGAATTTTGCAAGAACGTGGAATTCTTTACGGTCAAATCTCTGGATATAAACAACGCACCACCGCCACCGTGTTCAGCGATGTTCCGTTCGAAGGTGCAGCCCGATACACTCAAACCGCCACCCGTGATCGCGCCGCCATGCGTTACCGCAACATTGTCTATTATATGGCATAATTCAAGGGTCGTCCCGGGCGAGAGAAAAGCAGCGCCGCTGGAATTTGAGAAATTTCCTTTTAATATAGTTTTATGTAATTTCATCGTTCCATACTGGTTACTGCTGTAGACTCCTCCTCCACTGCTGTGCGACGCGTTGCCGGCGATCGTGCAGTTGTTCACCATGATATTCACGTCTCGAAGATGCATGCCTCCACCGTTCGACTCACCTTGCCCATTACTTGTTTTTGCATTGCCTCCGGTGATGGTCAAACCGTCAAGTATGACTGGATTATCGATGTCGCGTCCGATCAATACGTGGAATGCATTTTCGTCGTTGTTGGTGAAGTTCGGGCCGTCGTCACCCGCCAGGTCGCCGCTGAGAATGGTCGCATGCGTGACCGGATCACGTTCTTCAAAGGTCCCTCCACCGAGTGGAAAGCCTCCGAAAAGATCGACGAACTCAGCCAATTCAAACGTCGACCAGCGCGGCATGCCCGGGAAGATCGTTTCCGGGGTGTAGGTGCCGGCCGCAATCCAAATCGCGGCTGGCGAATCCGGTCCGGCTATTTCCTTGGCCACTTCAAGCGCGTCCTCGAGGTCGTTGAAGGCCGTGGACCAGCTCGTGCCGTCACCGCCGTCCGAGGCGGATGCATCGACCCGCAAGATGGTCTGGGCCGACGAGGATGTGACCGCGATGACCGTGAACAACAGAGCGAGGCAGTAGTGACGTATGGATGTCATGGTCAGTCGATCTCCATGAGGGCAACACAAGTAATCGTCCCCACCTCCTACTGCGTAATTCAGAGACGTGCATCACGCGCTTTTTTGGTATTTTCTGATCAGCGACGGAGCGGGTCCGGTCGATTGTGTTGTAAGGGTATGCGTCGCAAGAACTTGCGATCAGACGCTACGGATACGTTTCGTGCCGGGTGAGGAACTGACGTGAAGCCACTACCGCATGCCGAACCGGCCGAGATCGGGTTGGACCCGCGACGACTCGACGATGCGTACCGGTTGCTGGCGCGGTGGACCGACGGTCCGGCGCGGGCGATGTCGGGCGCGGCGATTCTGGTCGGGCGTGAGGGGAAGATGGTCGCGCCGCGGTTCTTCGGGCGGCAGGGCCCCGAACCCGACGCCGAGCCGATTCGCGCCGATGCGAGCTTTCTGCTCGCTTCGATCACCAAGCCGATCACGTACCTGGCCGGCCTGATGCTTCTCGAACGCGGGCTGCTCAACCTGAACGATCCGGTGCGGCGATATATCCCCGACTTCGCCGCCCACCACAAGGAGGACATCCGCGTCCTGCACCTCTACACGCATACGTCGGGCATGCCGGACATGTTGCCGAACAATCTCGAACTCCGCCAACGCCACGCGCCGCTCGACGTGTTCATCCGGGCCGCGGTGCGCGACACCGTGCCGTTGTTCGCGGCGGGCACCAACCTGCGTTATCAGAGCATGGGCACCCTGGTGGTGGCCGAGCTCGTGCAGCGACTCAGTGGGATGACGATCCGAGATTATCTCCGGCGTGAGATCTTCGATCCGCTGGGACTGCGGGCGACCGCGCTCGGCTCGCCTGGGCTCGAGCGCGCTCGGCTGGTCCGCGTCGACGTGCCGCGGCAGCAGGAGGGTAAGGACTACAACTGGAACAGTACTTACTGGCAGGAATTCGGCGCGCCGTGGGGCGGTATGTTCAGCAGTCCCGAGGACCTGGCCGTCCTGTGCCAGTTGATGTTGAACGGCGGGAGTTACGAAGGAGTGCGGTTGCTCTCGTCCGCGACTGTCGAGCGCATGACCACGAATCGTCTTGCCGAATTGCCGGAGTTGCCCGAGCCGATTCGTCGCACCCAGCCGTGGGGGTTGGGCTGGCGGATGAATCATCCCGGCCAGCCGGACAGTTGGAGCGATTTGCTGGGTAACCACGTTTTCGGCCACGCCGGCGCGACCGGGACCATTGCTTGGATCGATCCGCAACGGCACGGATTCTGTATCATCCTCACCACCAAGCGCGATTCGCCGCGTATGGTTAGCCTCTCCAACGTCATCGCCTCGGCGTTTACATAAAGACGCTGACATGCCGCTAAACAGTTTTCTTTCTTGCGGGGATCGCAGGAAGGGATTCCTGACGGTACAATCGATCGTCATGAGTACGTCAACCGAGGGCTATCTCGTCCGCCACACCGACGACCTGGACGCGCACCGTAGCACGTGCGGATTCCGTCGTCAGCTTTTCACCGTTGACGACAGCGCGTCGTTAAGCTGCTCGGTGCTGGACATCGACGACGCCAAGGCCCATTATCACCAGCGCATTACCGAGATCTATTACGTGCTCGCGGGCGAGGGTGAGCTGGTCATCGAGGGGGAATCCGTCCCGGTTCGGCCGGGCACGTCGGTGCTCATTCGGCCGGGGACGCGGCATCAGGGTCGCGGCGGTTTTCGCACGCTGGTGCTGTGCAGTCCCGCATTTACGCCGGACGACCAGTATTACGATTGATCGCCGGCGCTATTTTCTCAGGGTTGCGCGCAGCTTGCGTTGACGTTCGCCGATCTCCCGCCAGGTAATCATTTGGACGCCCTGGGTTTCGATCAGCTTCTTCACCTCGGGCGACGAGAAGATCTGCCGGTCCAGGTCACGTCGTTCGGCCGAGTTGGTGATCGCCCGCAGTTCGTCGTCGTACATGCCGCAGTGGATGATGATCTGGGTGATGCCGGGTTCGAGGTTGCGCAGCGCGTCGAGATAGAACTCGCGTTGCGAGTCGGCGTCGTGGGATCCGGAGATCTGGATGAGGTGGTCGAGCGTGATTTCGCCCGACGCCGACAGCGTCTGCTCGATCGACTTGGCCACGACCCGCCAGGCCGGACCGAGTCGGTTGCGCAGTTCCGGGGTGATCTTCGGCATGAGGTAGGGCAAGTCGAACTCGAGGGCGACCTTGCGATAGGCTTGAAAGAACATCGGGTTGGCGAAGACGGCGCCCATGTGGGTATCGACGTGGGTGGGCTTGATCCCGAAGTCGAAGGCCCGCTGCACCTGGGCTCGTAGCTCGGTCTCGACGTCCACGGACGTGGCGTGCCCGGCGACCTGCGCAACTTCGCGCCATAGAAAACCCTCGGGGTCGTGCAGCCCGGGCAACCGATCCGGCGAGGTGACCGAGTGCCAGCGGTAGGTCTGCCACTCGGCGGTGAGGGTCAGGTGCAGGCCGAAGTCCATTTCCGGGTGCTTGCGGAAATAGTCGACGATTTCGTTGAACCACGGGCAGGGGACCATGATGCTGGCCGAGTTGACCGACCCCTCGGTCATCGACCGGATCGTGCCCACGTTGGCCGAGTGGGACATGCCCGCGTCGTCGGCGTGGATGATCAGCAGTTTCGCGTCGGCGGGGTAGCCGAGTTGCTCGGCGACGGTGAGCAGGTTGGCCGGTTCGTCGACGGCAAGCACGGTTGTGGGCCAGGCGGCCAGCATGCAGATCATCGCTCGTTTCATCGGCGGCTCCCCTCGGGTTCAGGGTGGACGGAATCGGTCCTTCGTTCACTTCCCGGCCAAGACTACCGAAGCGCCTAAGCCGGTTCAACGTCGATCGTCGACGAAACGTTCTTGCTTCACCACGGGAATTCTGGTATGCAGATCAGTGCTTCCCGGGCTGGGAAGACGCTCCCTTTTAGCCCCCATTCGCGTCTGATGGGGTGGGACGGTCCCAATGGGGGGAGGTGTACCTCGCCTCACGTCGTTTTTACACAGGAGCTCAGAAATGAATGTGCGGAAGTTTTTCTTTGCGCCGACTCTGATCGGCATGCTCGCCACGACGACGGGTGCGGCGGCGGCCACGCTCGAAGAGGTCGAGAAGGACATCATCGGCAAATCCGGCAAACACAAGTCCCTGGAATACAAAAGCGCATTCACGTCGAATCAGGAACAGGAGGGCTTCTCGATGAAGTCCAAAGGGACCATGCAAGGTCAGTTCAAGCGGCACGACGCGGATCGTTATCTATCGCGGGTGGAGATCGAAACCAAGGGAACCCAAAAGGTTCAGGGCCAGCCCGAACAGAAGATCGACATGACGTCGCTGGTGATTCAGGACCGTGAGTACATGTACAGTTACACGGTCAACGGCGACATGAAGTTCGCGACGAAGAGCAAGATCGATCCTAAGAATCAGACGAACCCCTTTGATCAGAAAGCGCTTTTCGAGCAGATGCACAAAGCTTTCGACATGCGACTCCTTCCGGATGAAACGGTCGACGGCATATCGACCTACGTCATCGAGATGGCGCCCAAGGCGGGCTCGGCGGCCCCGGGCGTGGGCAAGACGGTGACCTATTACGACAAGAAGAACGGCGTGGGCACCAAGAGCGTCACCACCGATCCCGACGGGAAGGTGACCATGACGTCGACCACGATCGACATCAAACTCGACGGTTCGATCCCCGACGACCGTTTCGTGTTCAAGGCGCCGGACGGGGTTCAGGTGGTCGACACGACCCAGCAGGGTCAGTCTACCGAGACCGCCGACAACGAGGCCCAGGCCGATGCTGCCAAGTCGGACGACGCCAAGACCGACGCGAAGGAAGACAAGAAAGAAGAGAAGAAGGAACCCGAGAAGAAGAAAAAGAAGTCCATCAAGGATCTGTTCAAGCGCAAGAAGTAGGCACGATCGCGGTGGCGGAGGCGGTCATTCCGCCGCGCCGAGCAGGGCGCGGATTTCCTGCTCGATGCGGCGTTTTGCGGTTTCGGTCAGACCGCGGGCGTTGCGTCGGGCGTGTTCGAGGGCGTGCGTTTCCTCGCCCGCAAGCGCCCAGAGTTTGGCCATGAACAAGTCGCCGCCCGCGCGTCGGGTGGTTGCGAGCACGATAAGCCCGAAGCGGATGGCGGCGTCGATCTCGTTCGCTTCGATCGGCTGCGCTCTGTGTCGACGTGTCACCAGCCAGCCGGTGAGCCCTTCGAGTCGTTCGAAGGTGTACGGATCGGCGGACAGCATGGCGATGCGATAATAGTGCTCGGCGGCTTCTTGATTACCCTCGCGTGCATGTTCTTCGGCGACGATTCGCGCGATGTTGCGCGGGAATTCGGCATTGACGCAGGTCTCGACGACCCAGCGTGCGATCGGATCGAGTCGATCGCGCATCACCGTCGCCCGATTGTGCCGAGCGCGGATCGCGTCTTGGTTGTTGCGGCCGAGCGGCGAACTCTCCATGAACTTCGCGACCCGGATGCACGTGGCCAGTTCGATCAAGGGATCGTCGCCCAACGCCGATCGATACGCATCGAGTGAGCGCAAGCGGCTGACGGACGTGTTCGACAGCCCCTCCAGCATGGATTCCGTCGCGATCGTACGCGCGATAATCTGGGCCATCAAGGCCTGACCGGTCGGCGATGGGTGGAGGTGGTCGGACATCAGCGACCAGCCGATGGCCGCGCCGTCGAGAGCATCGTGGAAACCCCGGTCGAGATCGGCCAGCACCACGCCGCCCGCCGTCGCCGCGGCGCGGACGGCCTTGTTGGCGGCGGGACCGGCTCGCCAGGGCATACAGTCGTCGCGCACCGCCGCCTGAAACCACTTCCGAGCCTCGACCGTGTCGCCGGTCGCCAGCTTCAACTCCGCCAAGCGATATTCGGTCAACGCGTGCCGGGGAAAGATGCGCAGTGCTTCGGACCACGCCATCGCCGCCGCATCGGGATTATCTTGTCGTGCGGTCTCCGCCTGGACGACGAGATTCTTGAAACGTTCTTGCTGTTCAGAACTCAGGTATACTTCAGGTTGGGCGGACGCGAACGGTGCGACCCCTTGCTCGTTGACCACGAGCGTGCAGCCGACCACCGGCACGCCGGCGTTGCGATAGATGCCGTAGATTTCGGCGAGATTCCCTTCGAGGTTCTCGGCCGCCTGGGCATACCGCCAATCGTCGGGTCGGTCGAAAATGGTCGCGGCCATGATGCCGATCAGGTCTTCGGCGGTCGGCTTCTTCCCGACGTCCGAGACCAGGGACTGCACCGCCTGGAACAGTCGGGTACGACGCATTCCGGCGTGGATTTTCATGCCCCATCGTCCGGTCACCGCGGATTGGAGTGACGCCACGCCGTAGGCGCCGTAAAACTCGTTCTGACCGGCGTAGACCACGGCCAGGTCCGGTGCGGCGGCCAGGCTGTCGCGGGCGATCTGTATCAGCGGAAAGCTCGCCAGCGCGCTCATGCCCAGGTTGATCACCTCGATGTCCCGGTCGGGCGGCATCATGTCTTCGAGCATCGCGTCCAGAAAGGCGCTCGAGGCCAGGCCGGGCGCGTGCGGGAATCCCTCGGCCGTCGACGCGCCGATGAACACGACCCGCACGGTCCGATCGGGTTTGGGGATGCGGAAATGTACGTCGATCGGCTCGCCGTGCGGTACGCGCAGATTGCGGTAGGTGGCAAAGAAGAACGGAGCCGGATAATCGAGGTTGGTGTGGAACAGGTCCGATTCACCGGCTGCACGGGCGGGTATGAACAGCGCCGGCGGCGGTGCGTAGTCGGCGACGCGCAGGGCCGCCTCGGCGAGGAGCAATGCGGCCGGGCCGAGCAGCAGGCAGATAACCCGCCACAGCCAGCGTCGTCGTCGCCGCGCCGTTACCGTTGTTGCTTTCATACGCCGTTCCCAACGAATGCACTCGCACCATCCATTGTGGAACAGGATGCGGGCGACTTCCAGGTCAGCCGGCGTACGTGCTTGGCGTCTATCGTTCCGTAGCTGGGGTATTCCGCCGCCGAGCTTGCTCGGCGCTTCTGCATAATCGAGAAAAACGCCGAGCATGCTCGGCGGCTACATGATCCGGTACGCTGAACCCATTACGATCCGGCGGGGACCGGCTTGCGGTAGGGCGGCTGTCGGGCGGGCACGGCGATGCGATCGACGACCGGGCGGGCGGGCAGGCGCGTCACGACCGGCCGGGCGGGCACGCCGACCACCGTGGTGCGTGCGGGCACGTCCTGGATGACCACGGCCCCGGCCCCCACGACCGCTTCGGTGCGGATGTGGAGATCCTGAATGACCGTCGCTCCGATGCCGACGTGCGTGCCGGCGTCGACGGTGACGTGACCGGCCAGCCGCACCCCGGGGCAGATGTGGACCGCGGTGCCGATCTTGCACTCATGGTCGATGATGCAGCCGGTGTTGAGAATGACCGAGTCGCCGATCTGGCAGTGGGCGCAGACCAGTGCTCCGGCGGCGACTACGACGTTGCGGCCCAGGGTCACGGTCCGGGCGAGATTGGCCGAGGGGTGCACGGCATTGACCAGCACGATCCCCAGGGCCTCGACTCGGCGAGCGAAGTCGGTGCGAACCCCGTTGTCACCGATGGCGATGATCGCCCCTGCGGCTCCGTTTTTGCGTAGTGCGGGCAGGGCTTCCAGCCCGCCGAGCACGGGCAGACCATCGGTCCGCCGGCCGTGCAGGTTGGGGTTCGAGTCGACGAACCCGATGACCTCGTGCACGCCGCTGCTCAACAGAATGTCGAGTACGACCCGTCCATGGCCGCCGGCGCCGATAATGATGCATTTCATGGGCAGGTTCCCCGAGTCTCACCGCGAGCCGGTTCTTGCTCCGTTTCCCGCCAGTGGATTATCGGCTGAAAACCGGTTCGAACCTGTGCCCGGTTGCGTAGTAGTAAAGGAGTGAAGGGCGACGGGGAGAACGGAAGCGATCCTTTCCGGGCGATCACGGACGAGATTATGGACGTTGCCAGGGTAGTCAGAGCGGTCGCGAACCGATACCGTGTTGGGCGGCGGGGGTATCGCGTGGGACGGCCGGTCAGGGCACGCCGAAGATCGGCGGTCATGGAGTTTAACTTGCCATGGGGTCGGTGGTTGTCGGGCTGAAGGATGCGTTTCGGCACCGGGGATTCGTTCTCTGCGTGCTGGTGCTGAGCGTGTCCGCGGCGGGGCTCGAATGGGTCGTGCAGACCCGCGGCGTCCGGTTTCGCAAGCTGCCGCTGCCCCTGCGCCGATCCTTTTCCCTGCTCGATGCGAACCCGGCGGCGATGGCACCCTACCGGGTGGTGAAAAAGAGTCGCATTCCCGATGAGGTCCTCAGTGCCCTGGGCACGGACCAATACATTTCGTGGCTGCTCGAAGACACGTCCAAGCCCGAGGACGATCCGCATCGGTACCCGGTGTTGTTCGTCACGTATTACACCGGCAAACCCGATCAGGTGCCGCACGTTCCGGACGTCTGTTACGTCGGAGGCGGTTACACCATCGACACGGCCGAAGCGGTCGATGTGCGGCTTGATGACTCGAACACCATCCCCGCCCGGATGTTGACCTTTGTCCGCTCCGAACTGGGGATGCAACCGCAACCGCCGGTGCTCTATACCTTTCATGCCAACGGCGCATTTTACGGTCACCGCAATCGCGTGCGCTTTGCCATCGGCAATCCGATCGAACCCTTCGCTTACTTCAGCAAAGTCGAGGTGACGTTCACCTCCGCGATGCGGATCAGTACGTTCGCCGAGCAGGCGGACCAGCCGGACAAGGCGGAATCGCGCGCCGCGGCCGAGGCGGTCATGCGGGTCTTCCTGCCCCTGTTGATCGAGCACCATTGGCCGGACTGGGCGAACCGTGAGGCAACCATCGAGGACAGCGCCGACGCGTCCGCCATACCGGAGACGCAGCAAGCTGAATCCTGACCACAGTCTATGAACTAACCACAAGGGATAACACCATGGCCCGTCGAGTCAACAAGCAACTGATCGTGAGTCTGACCATCGGCGCGATGGTCGTGACGGCCGGCGCGGCCGTGGTCCTCGTCAATCAACTCCCCGAGACCGACCCGGAGCTGATCGCCGAACGCGCTCGGCGGCTCATCGCGCAGGGTGAAGTGCTCAAAGGCGCTGCGCAATTGCGTCGTGCGTCGACGCAATCCAAAGACCCGAAATACCTGGTCGAGGCGGGTCAGGCGCTGCTCGACGACGGCAATGTTCCGGACGCCCGCGCTCTGTGGAGCCTGGCCCTGGTGCTCGATACCGGCTACGAGCCGGCGCACGACGCGCTGATCAAGCAAGCCCTGGAAACCGGTCGCCGCTCCGGCCGGAATATCGAGGTGTGGCAGTACATTCTCAGTCGGGCGGAAGCCTTGCTCGAGGTGCATGGTGACAGCGCGCTCGGGCTGAACGCGCGGGGGCTGGCCCGGTTGCAACTGGCCAATGAGGACCCGTCCAGCCAAAAGCTCGGCGAGGCGGATCTCGTCGCGGCGGTCGCCGACGATCCGGGCAATGCGGAGTATACACAGGATCTGGCGAAGCACTACCAGGACACAAAACGGGGGGACCAAGCCCGGGCCGCTTTCGAGGCGCTGCTCGAGGCTTCGCCGGATGATCCTGATGCGCTTCGATTCTATGCGCAGTTCCTCTTGCAACAGCAAGAACCCGAAGCCTCGCTCGCCCAGCTCGTCAAGGCCCAAGAGCTCGCGCCGCAAAATGTCGACGTCCAGCTCGCGGTGGGTAAGTACTGGCAGTATCTCCAGGATACGGACAAATCTGAACAAGCCTTTCGCAAGGCGGTGGAAATCGACCCGGACGGTTACAACGCCTATTTGGAACTTGGATTGCTGTTCATCACGTCGGAACGGCCGACCGAGGCGCTCGCGCTCTACGAGACGCGGCTGGATCGCGGTCCGGCGGAAGGAGGCGGCATCACGCCGGCCGAGAACCGCTTTTACCACGCCACGCTGCTCGAGCACGCCATCAACGCGCTGATCAGTCATGTGATTCAGCGTAGCGCCAAACCCGACGACGAAGCGATCGCGCCTCTGCTCGCCAAGGCCGACGCATACCTCAAGGAGCGCGTGGCCGAGCGCGGTGAAAGCAACGCGACGCACGCCTATCGCGGCACGCTCGCGATGTTGCGCGGCGACGACGTGGCTGCGGTCAAAGCGTACGAGGAGGCGATGCGACCGGGGATGGTCCCCCATCCACTCACGGCGAGAAATCTGCCCACTCTCTATCTCAAGCAGAATCAGCCCGGCAAGGCCGAACGCACGTTGACCGAGGTACTGACGCTCTTTCCGTTGCATGCCGACGCTCCGGCGAGCACACTCGACATGTGGACGAAGTTGGCCTACGTGCAGAACCAACTGCAACGTCCCGCCGAGGCGATTCGAACCTTGGATCGTGTGCTGGAGTACGCGCCGGACCATCGGCCTGCGCTCGTCGAAAAGTCACGCGCGTTGCGGCTCCAGATTCAAGCCGCAACCGACGACGTCGACAAGGAATTGCTGACCGCCGAATTGGTGAGCCTGTTGCGACGCACCGGGATGACGGCCGACGATGGTTCCGGAACGGACGTGACCACACTGATCCTCGAGGGCAAGCTTGACGAGGCGGAAGCGACCCTGGTCAAGCTTCGTGAAGCGCGACCCGACGACGAGAACCTGGTGCAGAAGCTTGTCGCGGTTTACCTGCGCACCGAGCGTCAGGCCGAGGCGGTCACACTCGTCGACGAGGTGGCGGCGCGAAATCCGGATAATCTGACCTTCAAGCGATGGCAGATCATCCTGGCTCCGACAGGGAACGCCGCCGACCGGGATAGGAAAATACTCGAGACGCTCAGCGGCATCACCGAGCCGTTGGCTCGCGCCGTTTCTCTGGCGGATCATGCGGCACAGCGCGGGGATCTCGCCGAGGCGCGCAAGCAGCTCGACCTGGCCGAGAAGGCCGACCCGGACTCGCAGATCGTGTTGCAACGGCAGTTCATGTTGGCGATGCAGGACAAAGCGTGGGAACGCGCCGAAACCTACGTAACCCGGCTGGGCGATGCGAACGTCGACGGTGCCGGGGGACGGATGTACCGGGGGCAGTTGTTCCTCGCCCGGGCCGATGTGGCGAACGAGGCCAAGGATCAAGCCCAGGCCACGCGCCGGTTGGAGCAGGCGGTCGACGAGCTGAGCCAGGCGCTCGATGAATTTCCGTCGAACTCGATGGCCCAGACGTTCCTGGGCATCGCTTATCGTGGTCTTGGTCGGTATGACGCGGCGCGGGTCGAGTTTGAGGAAGCGGTTCGGCTCAATCCCATCAACGGCGAGGCGCAAAAGCATCTTGCCCAGCTCGCGTATCTCTCGGGTGACACCGAACTCGGCGACGAACACCTGGCCGTGGCGGCGCGCAACCTTCCCCGGGACCCGTGGGTACAAGCGCGGTTGCGCGAGCTGGCCGAGCGCATGGACCCGGCCGCGGGCATTCAACGTCGCGAGGCGCTCCGCGCGGAGAAGCCCGACGATGTCGGCAATCTGATCGGCCTGGCCCGTCTCTACGTCCTGCGGAAACAGAACGAGCAGGCTCTGGCGGTCATGCATGAAGCCCACAAGCAACAGCCGGACAATCGACAGGTCGTCCTCGCGACGGCGAATCTTCTCGGGGAATCCGGGCAGCTTGATCAGGGTGAGCGCGTCATCACCGACTGGATCGCGAGTCGGCCGGACGACCGGGCGAAGGCGTCGGGGTACTTGGCGCTGGCCAGTTACTTTCGCCGGACCCAACACGCCTATCCCCTCGACGTCAAGCAGGAACGTGCCGGCAAGGCGTATGACGAGGCGGTCCGGCTTGCCGGCGATGACGCCAACGTCAGTCTGGCGATGGCCCGATGGCAGCGGGTGTTGCGGGCGTTCGACGAGGCGGCCACGTGGTACGACAAGGCGGTGACGATGTCGGACTCCGCGTCGACCCGGGCGCGGATTCGGCTCGAAGCGGCCGAGATGTTCCGCGTGGGCGGACAGCCGGACGTCGCAATGGAGCGCATCGAGGCGATTCAACGCGACTTTCCCGACGATTTGCGGGGCGATCTGATCGCGGGCATGATCGAGCTCGATCGTGCCCGGAGCGCTGCGGCCTTGTCGCGATTCAACAAGGTGATCGAGAACGACGCCGACAACGTTCAGGCCTACTACCAGCGTGCATTGCTGCATTTTCGACAAAGCCGCTGGCCCGAGTGCCTTTCCGACCTGAACCGGACCAAGTTGCTGGCGCCCGACGGGTTCGATTACCAGCACCGCATTCAGCTCGCCCGCGCCTTGGAGTTGTCCGGGCGGCGGGACGAAGCCGTCTCCGAGCTGGACGAGATTCGCAGCACTGCCCCGCAGGCGTCACGGGTCGCCGCCGCCCTGATCGACATGTATCAGCGGCAGGAGCGCTGGTCCGAGGCCGAAGGGCTCCTGGTCGAGTACACGTCCCGGTTTCCCGAGGAGCCCGACTGGGCGTACCGGCGGGGTGCGTTCGCCCTGCGGCGCAACAATCTCGGCGAGGCGGTGCTCTGGCTTCGCAAGGCGACCGAGCTGTCCGCGTATTCTCCCGTGGTGACCGATGCCTACCTCGGTGCGGTGCTGACGACGGGGAATTGGGACGAGGTGATCCGCTTCGCGACGACCGTGCTGCCCGAGGATCGGCGCGCCACGGCCGCGGTCCGGCGCAGTCTTGCGATGGCGTATGCGCGCAAGGGTGAGCAGGAGAAAGCCTGGTCCGCAATCGAGAGCATCCTGGCCGAGCGTATCACGATGACGGAGATGCAGCGCATCGTCAGTGATCTCAGTCAGGTCCATGGCCGGACCCCGGCGATCGAACTCGTAAAGGCCCGGCACCAGACCAAGCCCGACCACCGCGGACTCGCCGTGCTCAACGCCGTCATGGTCGGTGCGGTGGCCAAGGACGCCGCGGCCGGTCTTGCCCGGGTCGCGTCACTGTTGACCGACGCACGCGAGGATTACGAAAAGCTCCTGCTCTACCAGGTTGCGGGCGTCCTGCATTACGGTGAGAGCCAGTACGAACAGGCCCGTACCGCCTACGAAGCCGCGCTGAAGATTGATCCCGACGATCTCCTGTCGCTCAACAACCTCGCGTATTTGCTCGCTTCCGACCTGGGCGAGCCCGCCGCCGCGCTGCCCTATGCCGAGCAGGCGGTCATGGTCCAATCGCAGGACGCCGGCGCGCTCGACACGCTCGGCTGGGTGCACTATCAGCTTGGCAACCTAGATTCGGCCGTGGCCAAGCTGCTCCAGGCGACGCAGGTCGACACCAACAATATTGACGGCTACTACCATCTCGGCCTGGCCTATCAGAAGCGCGGCAATCGCCCCGATGCGATCCGTTCATGGCAAACCGCGGTCAGGCTCTCCGGCGACGGCGGCAAGACCGGCTCCGCGGCCCAGGCCCGGCAGGCGCTCGAAGAACTCGGCGTGAGCCTCGATCCGTCGTAACGCCTTTACACCTCGAGCCGGCTCGGCTAGCTTGGATGCGTTCATGGAATACGGGCTGTGGGAGTCGACGCTTGTACACGAAAAAGAAGAAAAAGAAACTGCCGGTTTACCTTGTGCTGATCATGCTCCTGCTCGTCGCGCCGCTGGCCGGTGTCGACTGCAACGAGACGGGTGATTTCCTCCGCGGACCCGAGTCCCGCACCTTCGCCTCGGCGGTCGTGACCGAAATCAGCGCCGGCATCGTCGACGCGTTCATCATCGCCACCACCCAAGCGTTCCTGGGCAGCACCGGGCCGTAAATGAAGCGATTCATCGGGGCGCCAGAAGCCCACGGGCGGCGTCCCGTGGGAACTCCGGTAATTCAACGCGCCGGGTCCGCGCCGGCTTCGCGGGCGCGGGCATCGGCAAGGCGGGTCCAGAGCAGTTCGAGCATCAGCGGCAAGCCCGTGCCGGCAACCGCCGAGATGGCGTGAACGTCGGTGTCCAGAGACTCGCACAGGGCGTCGAGATGCGGCTGCGAATCGGTGAGATCCGTCTTGTTGGCGACGAGCAGTTCCGATTTGGCGGCGAGTCCGGGGCTGTATTGTTCGAGTTCATTGCGGATCGACCGGTAGGCATCGGCCGGTGCCGGCTCGCCCTCGGGAGGATGAAGATCGACCACGTGCAGCAGAATGCGCGTCCGCTCGACGTGGCGCAGGAACGCGTCGCCGAGGCCCGAGCCGGTGTGAGCACCCTCGATCAGGCCGGGGATGTCCGCCATCACGATGCGGCGGTAGCCGGGCAACTCGACGATGCCCAAGTAGGGGTGCAAGGTGGTAAACGGATAGTCGGCGATCTTGGGCCGGGCCCGCGTGAGTCGGGAAAGCAGCGTGCTTTTGCCCGCGTTGGGCCGGCCGACGATACCCACGTCGGCGATCAGCTTGAGCTCGAGGCGTAACCAACGCTCCTGTCCCGGTTGACCTTCGGTATATTCTCGCGGCGTCTGCTCGGTCGCCGTGGCGAACGATTTGTTGCCGTGTCCGCCTTTGCCCCCCCGGCCGACGCAGACTTCCTGATTTTCGTCGACCAGGTCCTTGAGCAGCACGCCGGTGTCGCGGTCGTAGATCAACGTTCCCGGCGGCACGGGCACGATCAGGTCCTTGCCGCACCGACCGGTGCAGTTCTTACCCTGGCCGGGCCGGCCGTTCTCGGCGATCCAGTGGTGATGGCCGGCCAGGTCGGTCAGCGTGTCCAACGACGGGTCGGCCCGCATCAGCACACTGCCGCCGTCGCCCCCGTTGCCCCCGTCCGGCCCGCCCCGCGGTACGTACTTCTCCCGCCGTAAGCTGACGCAACCGTCACCTCCTTTGCCGCCGCGTACATAGATTTCAACTTCGTCGATAAACATGGCGTCATTCGCATTGTCGTCAGAAGCAAGTGTGAGGTCCAGCGAAGCGGGTTCAAGACTTGGCCATCGCGCTGCGAACCAGCGCAACCGCTTCGTCCGGTGAGACCTTCTGAACCTCTCCGTCGGCACGGGCTTTGAACTCGACGACCCCGTCGGTGAGCGACTTCTTGCCCACGGTGATGCGTAACGGCAGGCCGATCAGGTCGGCGTCCTTGAACTTCGGGCCCGGACGCAGGTCGCGATCGTCGAGCAGTACATCCAAACCGTCGGCGCTCAGATCGTCGTGCAATTTCTCGGCCACGCCGCGTACCGCGTCGTCCTTCGGATCGAGGGCGAGCACCGTCACGTGGAACGGTGCGATGGATATCGGCCAGATAATGCCGTCGTCGTCGTGCGACGCTTCAATCGCCGCGGCCAGGATGCGGTTCAGGCCGATGCCGTAGCATCCCATGATCATGGGCTTACTCTTGCCTGCGGCGTCGAGGTAGGTGCAGTTCATCGCGTCCGAATACTTCGTGCCCAGCTTGAACACGTGGCCGACTTCGATACAGGTCTTGAACGCCAGCGGTTTGCCGCACCGCGGACACGGATCGCCGTCGACGGTGTTGCGAATGTCGGCGACGTGTTCGAGCGGGAAATCCCGGCCGGGATTGAGCCCGGTGACGTGTGCGTCGGTCTTGTTCGCGCCACTTGCGGCATTGTGCATGGAGGCAACTGCATGGTCGATGATGAGCCTTGCACCTTTGCTATCAAGTCCGTGTGGACCGGCGAAACCAACCGAGGCGCCCGTAAGCTCTTCGATTACTGCGGGTTCTGCAAGCCGAATTGATCCACCTGTCTCACGCCTCAGCTTTTGCTCGTTGACTTCGTGGTCGCCGCGAACGAGCACGACGATCGTCTCGATGAAGAAGGCAGGACTCGACGCGCCCGCCACATGCGCCCCGGAATCCTTCAACTCTCGAATGCGTTTTGACAGCCTGCCGTCAACAAGATCACGATCGATATGTTCGACCTCGTAGATCAGCGTTTTGATCATCGTGTCCGGGGAACGCTTCAAAAAAGCGCAGACTTCATCGATCGTGCGTGCGTTCGGGGTGGCCACCTCGGTCAGCGGTTCCTCGGCCGGCGGGTCCGTCGCCGGTTGCGCCGCCACGCACTCGGCTCGTTCGACGTTGGCGGCATAGTCGCACGCGCCGCACTGCACGAGCACGTCTTCACCCGCGTCGGTCTCGACCATGAACTCGTGCGACGCGTCGCCGCCGATCGGTCCGCTCTCGGCCTCGACGATCACGTAGGGCAGGCCGCAGCGATCGTAGATCCGTTGGTAGGCGGCGTACATCTTGTCGTACGACGCGGCAAGCCCGTCGAGGTCGGCGTCGAACGAGTAGGCGTCTTTCATCAGAAACTCGCGCGTGCGCAACACACCGCTCTTGGGTCGCTGCTCGTCGCGGAACTTGGTCTGAATCTGGTAGAGGTTGATCGGCAGGCTCTTGTACGAGTTGACGAACGCTCGCACATGCTCGGTGACGATCTCTTCGTGCGTCGGACCCAGCACCGTGCCCTTACGCCAAGGCCTATCGGGCAGCCGGATCAGGACATCGCCCATCGCCGCAGTGCGTCCACTTTCTTCCCACAGATCGATCGGGTGCAGGGCCGGCATGTGCAGCTCGATCGCTCCGGCCGCGTTCATCTCCTCGCGGATGATGGCCTCGATCTTTCGTAGTGACCGGTAGCCCAGCGGCAGGTAGGAATACGAGCCGGCCGCCACCTGGCGAATCAGCCCGGCGCGAATCATCAGTTTGTGCGACGGCACGACCGCATCGGCCGGCACCTCGCGAACCGTAGGAATGAAGTACTCTGTCCAGCGCATAGCGTCCTCTCGTGGTTGATATTCAGGCCGGTGGTGTAGAGCACCAGCCGGTTTTTTGCAACCACGAGCGGTACGGTCGACCCGATCCGAGCCGCGAGCGCAAGAGCGCAAGCGAGCGGGGTTCTGGACCCGGCGAAGGCGCAGAAGGATTGGATGGTTGGAAACTATGCAGCAGAGAACAAGCGACGCATACGCAACCAGGCCTTGAGCTGGGCGTAACTGCGGGCCGGCAGGGCCATCGCCCGCGGCTCGTGCTCGGAGACCAGATAGCCGTTGCCGCACTGCCGGCACAGACCGGCGCTTTTGTGCCGATGCGGCGGCACCACGGTCGGATGGTCACAATGAGGACAGGTCACATAAATCGGCATCACAACCTCGTGGGTGAATACGCTACTACGGTCCAATCACCAACCCACCCAGCGTATTCAGCTACTTGAACACATCACCGACGAGAAGGTTTCAGCGCTCACGGGGAAAAGTCGATGGATACGGGGCGAGGCATCCCGTTATCGTTCCTTCGACGCCTGACTTGGGTGTAAAGTCTTGCCGCAAATGGTCTTATCTGGTTCTTCCCGGGGGCGCGCTAACAAACATGACAGCAGTGTCATGTGGCTTAATCTGAAAATAAGCATCACCTGGTAATGCTTATTGACAGATTAAGCATCATTGGTATACTGGGCGTATGCCGTGGCAGCCATCACGTAGCGATCTTTCGGACTTGATCAATAACCAGAATCCCTGGTTCGGCACAGGGTCCGTCCCCCAAGAGATGGCGAAGCCGATAAAAAGGCCATTTGCCCAGCTTGCGTGGCAAGCCCTACTCAGGACAGAACTGCAACGCTACCAGTTTGTTCTCGGACCCCGCCGCGTGGGTAAGACTACTGTGATGTATCAGACGGTTCAGCGTCTCCTTGAGCAAGGGATTCCTTCCGGAAATCTCTGGTGGCTTCGGCTCGATCATCCTCTCTTCATGTCGTTGAATCTTGGTGATCTAGCCAAGTTTCTTCTTGATAGTACGACGAACATAGGCTACGATACACCAATATACTTTTTCTTGGATGAGTTGGTTTATATGGATGATTGGGCGCTTTGGCTCAAGGCGTTCTATGACGATTTTAAGCCGATCCGTGTGATGGCGACTTCCAGTGCGACCGCAGCCATTCAGCGCAGTCACGTTGAGAGTGGAGTTGGTCGATGGGAGGTGCAATATCTGTCCACGTATCTGTTCACCGAGTATCTCGATCTGTGTGGTAAAACGGTCGATGTCAACGTGGCAAGCACGTTGGCAGGTACGATACAGAACGCGGTCAAAAATGTTCGCTTGTCGCCCGACATCGAACGCGAGCGCAGGCGATTCCTATTGATTGGCGGCTTTCCGGAGTTGCTTACGACCAAGCCGACTTCGGATGAAACGTCAGACTTGCTGCGGTCTCAGAACGTGCTGCGTAATGATGCGATTGAACGAGCAGTTTACAAAGACATCCCGCAAGCGTTCGGAGTCCAGGACCCGTTGAAGCTGGAACGGTTGCTCTATACGCTTGCCGGCCAGATGACTGGTCAACTTTCGCCGCAAAAACTGGCAACCGATCTCGGATTCAACGTGACCACACTCGATCGATACCTCAGCTTTCTGCAGCAGTCCTTCATTGTTTTCACGTTGCCGAATTATGCAGGAAGCGAGGAGACCGTCCAAAGGCGAGGTCGGAAGATTTACTTTGTCGACGGTGCAGTGAGAAATGCAGCTCTACTGCGCGGTTTATCGCCACTTACGGACCTGTCCGAAATGGGTGTGTTGCTGGAGAACGCCGTCGCGGCTCACATGCATGCATTGTCGAGGCAATCTGGGGTTCGTGTGTATCACTGGCGTCAGCATCCGCACGAAGTGGATCTGATCTACGATGATCCCAACGGTCCACTGGCGTTTGAAGTTGCGTCGTCGCCGACACACCACACCCGGGCGCTCATTGAATTTCAGGAGCGATTTCCGATATTTCGTAACCGATGTTATCTCGTGTGTCCCGGTATTCAGCCTATCCAGCCCGAACAGCACGGCGGTGTTGGTCGACTTCCGCTCGACTTGCTGTTGATCGCTGCCGGCGCACAAGCCTACAAGGCTCTCGAAGGTCGATTCGCTTAAAGCGTGCGGTAACCTGTGTTTAAGGTTCGACGGCCAACCCGGGGTCGTGGCGGGTGTGGCCTTTGAGGAGGTTTCGGGCGATGACGTAGCGGTGGATCTCGCTGGGCCCGTCGTAAATCCGGCCGGCGCGGGCGGTGCGGTAGATTTTTTCGAGCGGGGTGTCGCAGGTGTAGCCTCGGCCGCCAAGGATCTGGAGGCTGCGGTCGGCGACCCGGCCAAGCATTTCCGAGCTGTGGAGCTTGGTGATCGAGGCGAGGTGGCGCATGTCGGCTCCACGATCGGCGTTCCAGGCGGCGTTGAGCACGATCAGCCGGCTGGCGTGAATGTCGACGGCGTTGTCGGCGATCATGGCCTGGACCTGACCATGCTCGCCGAGCCGGCGACCCATGCTGCGGCGGTCCGCGGCGGCATGCTCGATAGCCAGCCGCTGACACCGGACGGCCATGCCCACCCAGCGCATGGCGTGGGTCAGGCGGGCGAAGGCGAGTCGCTGCTGACCGGCGGCGAAGCCGTCGCCGGGCCGGCCGAGGACCGCGTCATCGGACACCGAGCAATGCTCGAACGCCACTTCGTCTTCGCAGTCGTCGGCGTGCATGTCGGGCACGTGGCGGATCGGTTTGACGCCTGCGGTTTCGCGATCAACCAGGAACGCGGTAATCGCGTCGCTGTCGGTCTTGGCCATGACGACGTAGAAGTCGGCGTCCATCGCGCCGCCCACGAGCCATTTTCGGCCGGTGATCGACCAGCCGGCGTCGGTGCGGGTCGCGACGGTTTGGATGGTGCGCGGGTCCGACCCGGCCGCGTCCGGCTCGGTCATCGCGATGCACGACGACAGCGTCCCCTGCATCAGGCCGGTCAGGTATTTATCTTTCTGGGCGTCGGTGCCGAGCCCGTCGAGCAGCACCATGTTCGGTGCGTCGGGGGCGTGCGAGCCGAAAACGTCCTGGCCGATCGACACTTGCGCCATCTCTTCGTATACGGCGCATATCTCGAGGAGAGACAAGCCGCCGCCGCCGAGCGACGCGGGCATGTGCAGCGCCCACAGCCCCTCGGCCATCGCACGTTCGCGTAGGCGTTGACGGAATTCGGGTTCGAGGCGGAAGGTGTGCGGATAGTTCAACTCGATCGGATGCAGATGGCGTTCAATGAACGCGCGGACGGCCTGGGCTTTTTCAACGGCTCGTTTGGAAACGGTGAAGTCCATGATCGTTCGTTGCCCCCGGTTGATGTCACGTCGCGCACGCGTTGATCGACCTCATCTCTTTCCCTCACACGTCATAGCCCATGCGCCGTGCCACGTCGCGCGTCTCCGGCCTGAGCGCGTCCACCGGGTAGCGTTCGATGGCTTTTTTCGCCAGCTCGGGTTTGATTGTACTGTGTTCGGGGAAGCCGGGGTCGCCGACCGGCTGAGCGCCTTTTACGTCACGCGACGCCATACGATCGCCCGCGTAGGGGTCGAGGCAGGCCGGCTCGAACGGTACGCCGATCGTCTCGCAGCACTTGCGCAGGATCGGCTCGGGGTTTTCGGTGAGGTCCTCGTAGCGGAACCGGAACCAGCGCTCCGGCTCGATCGTCTTGACGAAGGTTTCGAGGTTGTGGTTGCAGTCGTACCAGAACGCCTCGGCCGGTTGCGACGGCGGCGTGGGGTCGTCGTCGGCGAGCGACATCATCTGCCGGATCAGCGGCTGGCGGAGGAAGGAGCTGATCGTCCCGCAGGGGTGACGGACGATCCAGAGATAGATCGGTTTGTCGAACGTCGCCTCGGCCCGTTCGAGGTTCGTCATGCGCTGGGCCAGTTGCGGGCACTTGTCAACCAGGATCCTCTCGCCGATTTCCGCTTGAAGCGTTCGGTAGACTTCGGCCGTGGTCTGGTCGTCCCAGGCGGCGACTTTCGCTTTGGCCTCGTCGACGCTGATGCCGTGGAGGTTGACCAGCGCCCGGCGGAGACCGCCTTTCTCCCAATAGCGCACGGCCAGGTCGTCGCGGCGTTCGGCCATGGTCGTGTAGTGTCCCATCGACATTTCCGGCGGGACGAACAGCTTCGCGTGGCCGGCGAGCATGACGCGAAACAGCGTCGTACCCGACCGGCCCGCACCGACGAGATATACCATGCGCGGGTTCTTCACGACTGTCGCCTTTCCGGATCGCCCCGAGACATCGTCGAAACGATACCATGCGCGCCGGGTCGTCGTCCACGGGTCGACGTCGTTCAATGATTTGGAACCCGCTCGCTTGCCCTTGACGCGCGACGCGACTTCGTCGCACTTGAACGCGCACGCGTTCGTCGCGTGTCAAGGGTTGCGCTCGCGGCTCGGATGCGTGTACCCGGTTGTGCGATGTTCTTGGTTGTCTCTCCCACAATTAATGCCGGTCGCTATGCTGCTTGTAGGTGCGCCGTCATGATGAAACTTGCACGTTTTTGTGGCAACGTCGTCGTGCTCCCCGTGGTAGGCGTGTTGTTGCTTGTCCGTGTCGGTGTTCCCTTGTTCTTGTTGATTGCGTGAATTGAAGTGAGATAATGTGGATCAGGCGGTTAAGCCGGTGACGTGGCGGGCCGGGCAACTGCTTGCAAAATATACGGTTGCATACTATGTTTTGCGTCAACTTATAGCCACTTGCGGCTGCGAAAGAAGATCACCGCGGCTGTGCCGATGACGACCATCACGCCGAGCACAAGCCAGAAACCCATCGGATGATCTGTGGGGGGCCACAGCTGCAGGTTCATGCCGTAGACCCCGGCCACGAGGCTCAGGGGCAGCAGCACCGTGGCAAACATCGTGAGCGTCTTCATGATGCCGTTCATCCGGTTGGCGATCACTGCGTGATAGTTGTCCCGGATGCTGTTGAGCAGCTCTCGATGCGCCTCCACTTGCTCGACCACGTGGCGAAGGTGGTCTTGGACGTGCCGAAATCGTTCGGCCAGGTACTCGGAAACGTACTCGAATTCTCCCCTTGCCAGCGGAGCCAATAGTTCCAATTCGGATGCGGCCATCCGCCGTAGCTCCAAGAGATCGCGGCGTAGATCGACCAACTGGGGAAGGATCGCATCCGTGACCGCAGGCTGGAGCGATTGCTCTTCGAGCGCGTCGAGCCGCTCTTCATACCGCTCGGCGACGTACATGTAGACGTCGACCATGCGATCGAGGATCGTGAAGAAGACGAAATCGACCCCATGTCCGAGTGCTTGGGACGGGTGTTTCATGTACCGCGAACGTAGTTCGCCAATGGTGCGCAGCGGCTCGCGGTGAACGGTGATCAGGAATCGACGGCCAACGACCGCGGCGAGTTTCCTCGGCGCGATCTCGTCGTTCTCGTCCGAGCCGAGCATGCCGTACACGACGATGAAGAAACAGTCGTCAAACTCGTCGATGCGAGGCCGCTGCTCACCGTGCAGGCAGTCCTCGACGACGTCGTCTTCGAGGCCGACGATTCCGGCGACACCGCGAACGTCTTCTTCGGAGGGTGCGGCCAGATCGATCCAGAGAACGGTCTGCTCACCGACCCAAGCGTCGGAGACGGCGTCGAGATTCTCCAGCATCTTGGTGGGTCCGTCGGCATGTCGGGTGAAGGCGGTGAGCATGTCGGTGAAGGATCATACCTCGTAATGGTCCGGCAAGGGGCTCAAAGATCGGAACTCGACGGGTGTAGATCTTCCACCGCGTCGGCGGCAGCATCTTGGTCGTCACGTCCTGAACTCGTCTCGACGCGTATTCTAAGCGGATCGCCTCCTATTGTGCTCAGCGTGCGCTGCGGGAAGGGGATTTCGATGCCGTGTTCGTTGAACAGTTCGATGATCCGGTAGCGAGAATCGGTGATGAAGTCCCACCACTCCGGCACGCTGTTGAACCAGGCGTACAACGTGAAGTCCAGGCTGCTGTTGCCGAAATCCAGAAACCGCACGCGCGGCGTCGGGTCGCCAAGCACGGTCGGGTCCTCGTGGGCGACCTGCAAGAGTACCCGTTCCACAAGCCGTGGATCCGTGCCGTACGCGACCCCGACCTCGACCTTACCCCGGATCCGGGCGTCGCGGTGGGTCCAGTTGACGACCTTGCTGTTGACGAACTCGCTGTTCGGAATCAACATATCGATATTATCGAATGTCTTGATCGCCGTGGCCCGGACGCTGATGCTCGTGACCTCGGCGAGCTTGCCGTCGATCTCGATGATGTCTCCGAGCTTGAGATGGCGTTCGAAGAGGAGGATCAGTCCGCTGAAGAAGTTGACGAACAGCGGCTGCAAGCCGAGGCCCAGACCGAGACCGAGCGTACCGAGCACCACGGTGAGGGCCCCGAGCGGAATCCGTAACGTATACAACGCGAAATACAATCCAACGAGGATGATCATGTAATGCAAGACGGTGCTCAAGGCCGCCCGCGCCCCACGATCGAGGTTCGTGAGGGTGGTATAAATCCGACTTTCGAGTACGGAACGTACCGTGCGTGAGACGGCCCATCCCGCAAGCACCAGGCCGAGCGCTACCAGCGCCCGGCCCAGGGTAATGGCCGGTCGCCCGTCGGTGCTTGCTTCGAATACGACAACGTCCGTCCAGCTACGGACGTCGACCCAGCGGATGCCCCATGCGCCCAACGTAAGGACCGCGGTCCCGGCCCAGACGGTTAAACGGATCATGATCAAAAGAAAATCGATCGACAATGCGGCGTCCGACGCGTCATCCTGATCGATCAATGCCACTTCCTGGCCGGAGGCCAGGGCTGCGGCGCGGTCGTCGCTTGGACCTTCCGTGCGTGCATCCACGTCGTCGTCGTCGGCCGCAGCCGCGGCGGCGCGTTGATGAAGTTTCTCGGCCAGGTCGCGCAGGTAGTTGTTCACCGCCCCAGCCGCCAGGAGCGTGCTGATCGAGAGCAAGATGCCCTCAATGATGTAGGTCGACAGTGCGTTGTAGCCGATCAACTCCGCGACCAGGAGTGCGACGACGCAGAGGTAGAGAAAAGGGTACGCCGTGCTGAAGATCATAAAGAGTGTAGGATGTCGAAGGTTGTCGGTCCGACCGACAACCCGCAAGACCGTCTGACGTCGGCGCCCGAACGCCAGCACGATTCCCAAGGCCACGGTCTTGTAGGCCGCCCAGAGGTGGGCCGTCGTGTAGGGCGCCCAGGTGAGTGTCGTCAGCATCAAGGGGACGGGAATCGCGATTGCGGAAAACCACAGCAGCGTACGCAACCATAGTCGGAAATGCGCGGCCACGACTCGGCTGCAAGGCACGAGCCGGAATCGTAACTTGGTACGGCTGAACGCCGTCGTGATCAGCACATCGCCGATCGCGGCAAACACGAGCCACCCGAGCACATTGGTCGCAAGCTTGGTGGGTACAGCCGTCATGCTCACCCAGAGCAATGCCACCAAACTCGGCAAGACGACCAGCCCGGCCCGGGCCACGAACCGCGCACCCTGGAAATACAAGCGATCGCTGATCGGGGCGGTCACCAGGCCGGCCTCCTGCATCTGCTCGGTAACGCGGTCTTCTCGTACATCAGCGGCTCGGAGTAACCGTGCACGCCATAGCACGGCGCCGACGGCGCTCAAGAACAGCAAAGCGGCCAGTGCGGCGTACTGACCAAGACTCACCTCGCGCACCCTTGCCGCGATCGCCTTCGTATCCTCCAGCCGCTTGGCGGTCTCTTTGGCCGAGTTCCACTCCTTGCGGGACTCGGTGAAACGGTAGTTCCAGATGGGCGCGTTGGGTATGGATAAATAGGACCAGTAGAGCTGGATGCGAAGGCGAGACAGTGCGACAATGTGCGCCGCGACATCCATCGTCGCCTTTTCAAGCCCCTGGGTTAGATCATCAAGCACCGTATTCGTTTCATCAAACTTATCTTGGAGCTTGGTCCGTTTTTCCCCCACTTCGGTCAGCAGTGCAGTGACTTTGTCGTCCCGCACGTCTCGTTTCGGAATCCGATTCAAAGCCTCGTGACGGATACGAATCGTGTCATCCAGCTCGTCAATGCGCGTGCCGATGGCCGCTCGATCGTCATAGGAACGGTCCAACTGGCCGCGGTACACGAAAAGTTCGCGTTCCCAGTATGCGATGCGCTGCTCGATATGCAGGTACTGGGCCTGGACCTGCTCGCTCGGCCGGCGATGCAATGATTCGACGAAATACTCAATATTGCTGAGCTCACGCCCAATACCGCCTCGTAAATCTGTAAGTTGGTCCTCGCGGAAACGGTTGCGCAGTCCGGCCTCGTCATCGAGGCGAACCACTTCAAGCCTAGCCTCGATGATCTCGAGCAGCAAAGCAAGACAGGCTTTCTCGAACTCCGACGCGGAAGCGGCCCACTTGATCCGCTCGCGCACCCGATCCGCCTCACCGAGTGCGGCGAGACTTCGGTAGCGGGTCGCCAGTTTCTCACGCTCCGTGACCAATTCTTGGAGCTTTGGCAGTCGCTGGTCGGCCTGCCGGTTGAGCCGCTGATCCCGTTGTCCTTCGAGCTCGAAGATCGCCTGTTGCAAGACAGCGTCGCTGGCCCGGACGTGCGCCGCTTCGAAGTCGAAGCGTACGGCCTCGCGTTCCGCTTCTTCGCGTGCGGCGGAAAGTCGTACCGAGAACTCGGAAGCGGTCGCCAGATGTGCGGCCTTGGTATCAGCGACCATCTTCGCGAGCGCCTCCTTCCTGGCGTCCGCGGTCTTGAGGCGCTCGGAACGCTGCGTGTGCGCCGCCCTCCGGGTTGCGAGATTCCGCCGCGCATCCTCCCAGTTCTCCTGCGTCTGCTTCAACAACTCGTCATCAACGTTAACACGCCGTCTTGCGAGTTCGAGTTCGCGTTTCGTTTCATCGATTTGATCCTGGATGTTCTTCAGATCCGAAGCAAGACGCTCCGCCGCATCCTTGTCGTTCACCTGGGCCTGAACGTTCCCGAGCAAGACGAGATTCCCATGATAGGTACGTAATGCGTCGAGCAGGCTTGCCGCCGTTGCGGTCCGGAGTTCCTGTGGCGTGACCGGCTGCGTTGTCGCCGGCTGCGTCGCGGTGGGGATGGCATCGGTCAGCTTGGTGATGCGCGTCGCCAAGTGTTCCTTCAGGGCGTCAAGCCGGCTTGCGTCGGTCGGTACCGCGTCCGGACTGCTGAGCCTTTCGACGTCCTCGGGAACGGCGACGGCCACCGTCGGTTGGGACTGTGGTACCGGTTGAGCGATGCCCATGCCCGCCAGCCCCAGTACCACCCATAAACATGCGCATACGACGCGGGTCCGTTCGATGTCTTGGGACCATGGCTTCACGTCGTTGGATTCCTTTCCTTGGATCACCAGATAATCATCACACCGGCGCATCGCGCCCATTGGACACGATGTCGCATCTGCTTACCAACTCAGCAAAGCATCGAGCACGCCCATTCCTTCGCCCTTTCGCCTGACCACGAGCACGGGTACCTTGGCTCGCCGGACCACGCGCTCCGTGGCGCTGCCGAGCAAGATCGCAGCCGCGTCGCTCCGCCCGCGTGCGCCCATGATGACCAAGTCCGCACCACGCGACTGGACGGCCTTGTCGATTGCGTTCGACGGCAACTCGTCCGGAACGAACGCGGGATGCAGCTCGAGACCCTCGAGATTCGCACGCGCCAGGAATTCACGATACTGCTCCTCGGCATGCTCGCGCATGATGTCGGCGAACTGGTCATAGGTCCTGCCCACACTGGCGAACCCGACCGGAACATGGTAGGCGTGAAGCGGAAGAATCGGTGCATTGCCCACGACTCGAGCGAAAGCCGCGGCGACTTCGAGCGCGCCGGCCGACGGCTCGGAGAAATCCAGCGGCAGGAGGATGCGGGTGATCTTGGGTGCACTGTTCTGCCGCACGACCATGATCGAGCAGGGCGCTTTGCGGGCGAGCTTCTCCGGGACCGAGCCGGCGTCACGCTTGTCCACCGCTTTGCCGACGACCACGAGGTCAATGTCGTGCCGGCGAGTCCGTTGGAGTAACTCGACGACCGGCGATCCGTCGGTACTCTCGTAGTGGAGATCCGTCCCCGCGTGTCCTTCAAAGTGCGCGGTCACGGTCTCGCGCATTTGCCGTACGGCGACGTCCTCCGGGATTTCGGCCAACTCGGGATGCTTCTCGCGCCATGCGGGAGGCATCGCGAGTGTAGGGGCGACATGGACGAAGTAGACGCGTTCGGATTCCGCCAACCGGCTTAGCATCGCGGCATAGCTAACCGTCGTTCCGTCCAAGGATGAGAGATTCAACGCGACCAGTAAACGACGATAGCGGTCCATGGGTGAATCCTCTCTCGTCATACCGTGAGACCGGGTCTCATGCCGACTCACTGGCTTGACAAGACGATGTGGTTTTGCGGACGGCATCGAGCAACGGAACCTCCCCGCGCCGCACGGCCGTCTCTGCATAAAGGTACATCGAAGCGGACCAGGATTGCCAGTCCTGGCCGCACGGTGTTCCGTCCTGCGCTCGGAGCCATTCGTTAAAGCCAAAAGCGACACTTGCTTCACGCGCCGGCTGGACCGTGGCGGCCAGCGCGGCGAGTTTTTGTTTTGCGAGACGCGATCGTCCGGCGGCAACAAGCGCCGCGATGTAGAAACCGCACACGAAGGGCCAGATGCCTCCGTTGTGATAATGTCCGGGATGGTTGTACCGTTCGTAACGCGGACGCCAGTCGGGATCCTCCGGCCGCACATACGGAAAAAGACACGGTGGCAGATCACCGACGAGTTCTCCGCGTTCGCGCAGCGCATCGCATTCGATTTCGATCCAACTGACCAGATGCTGCGCGCGGGATGGTGACGCGATCCCGAACAACACTGCCAGGCTATTACCGAGCAGGTCGAAGCGCTCGTTGTTGTCGACTTTGTGCGCCCACAGCGCGTAGTAGGGTTTGTGGCGGACAACGAGCCCTTCATGGACGTGGGGATGACGACGCTCACCTCGTACGTCAAGTCGGTTCATCAGACTACGCAGCGCATCGGCACGTTCGCGCTCGCCGTGCAATTGCAGGGCGGCGTAGACCAGCGTATTCACGAAGAGACCATAGCCGAGGACCCAATGCTCGTCGCGCCAGTCGCTGGTGGGCTGCTGGGCGACCATGCCCGAGTCGTCGGGGCTCTGGTACGTAAGCCATCGAAGTGCCTTTTGCGCGGCCTCCTCGAGAAAGCTCGGCTCGCCGTGTGCTTTGCGATAAAGACCGAGGGCAATGAGGAACAGCGGTGTCGTGTCGCTGGCGCCGCGGTCGCCGGGATCGTGGACGAGGCTGGGGATGTGGCCGTGGGGACTCTGGTTGCGGGCCAGCGTGACGAGCACCCGCCGCAGTCCGTCCGCGAGCTGCGCGTCGGCACTGACGAGAATCCCGAAGGATGCGATCATCAGGTCGCGCGTGTACGGTTCGGGATACCCCCAGCCGGCCGTCCGAGGTAGGTTTCGACAGGGGCCTCGAGCGTTATGCTGAAGCACAACCAGCGCGGCGTGCCTTGCCTCTTCAATCAGGGCGGTGGATTTTCCGGTCATGAATCATGCTCGCAACAGGTACGGGTGACATCGGAGAAGGACGGCTCACTGAATGCCGAGCTTGGCGGAAATCAGATCAACGAACTGCTTGGCAACGACGCGGTAGTCAAATCGCGTAACGGCGTTCTCGCGGCCTTCGCGACCCAACCGGTTTCGCAGTTCAGGCTGCTCCATGAGGCGGAGCAGGTAGTCGGCGATATCGTACACGCTCGCCCGGTAGTCCGCCAACCGCGGCTTCTCGAAGACAATGCGGTGACTGTCCACGAAGCCCGCATCCTCGCCCAGGATCGTTTCACCGACGTGGATTTCCGTGGCCACACCGGCCAGCAGCGCTGTACTTTCATGGATCATGGTGTCGAGCATGCCCATCGCCTTGATGCCGATGACCGGCTTGGCACAGGCGTTGGCTTCCACCTGGATCATTCCGAATCCCTCGAGCCGCGAGGGGGCGGCGTAGATATCACAGGCGGCCAGCAAATAGGGCATGAAGTTCCTGGAGATTCGTGACGTTGTGTAAATGACATCCTTTTCGATTCCGAGATGCGTCGCGAGTTGAAGATCATCGAGGTTCTGCTTCTCGGTGCGCGGCTGCGGCCAAACCTTGCACACGTATTTCCACGCCGGGGCTTTGGCGTCGATTTGGGCAAGTGCTTGGAGCACTTCTTGGGCGCCTTTCGAGGCTGCGTCCCCTCCAACCGTCAGGATCATCACCTGGTCCGGCGCCACACCGAGCGCCTCACGGACGCAATGTACTTTCGGATCGTCACGGTTGCGCGGGCAAAACATGTCCGTGTCGCACCCGACGGGCAGCACCTCGATGTTGTCGGGACGGATGCCGTCACGAACGTACGTCTCTTTGACCCAGGTCGACGTGACCAGGATCAGCGGCAGGTCGTTCAGCGCTTCCTGGTAGTTGGCGATATAGCCGTCGGCTACCAGCCAAGGCACGGCCGGAATGCCGTAGCGTTGGGGGTGCAGCACCAGGTGCGGCGCGTGTCCCCAAAAGCCGACACCGACGACGACGTCCGGTGTGAACCAGCGGTAATACCATTCCTTCTCCTGCGGCGATTCGAAATGCACGGCGTGTGCGTCGACGCCAAGGTGCAGCAGTCCCTTGTACAGGAGGTCGCCCTGGGTGGCCAGACCACCGGGGGATGGCGGGTAATCGTAGAGAACGAGTACTTTCATGGTTTGATCGTCCGACTCATGACATAGGTTTGTGCTTGCTCAACCGTTTCGAAGCACGTGAATGCTTCCGAACGCGGCGTTACCTGGGCTTCCCACGTTTCAGGCGTGAAGCCGTAAACATCCGTGATGATACGGTACTTGGTTTTCCAACGCGAAGCGGGCAATCGTTCGCAGCGGGTGGCGTCCGTGTCCGGTCGCGGTAGATGGGCCCTGCCGCCGTCTTCGTACGCGAACATCCACAGCGCGTCGGTGGCCATCCGTCCCTGACGCCACAGAGAAACGACGGCCCGACAAACCTCCTCGTGGCGCCGGTGGCGCGTGTACTCGCCCCGGGGTCCATGCGTGACGACCAAATCGAAACGGCAGTCCGGCAGCAATCCGAGGATGGCATCCTCGACGATTTCCGAAGAAAGCGGTTTCTGTTCGGGCTCGTCATCGAGGTCGGCCATGGCCCCCGTCGCGTTCAATTGTTCAAGAGCGCGTCGAAACTTGGGTTCACGATCCGGGTCGCTCGCGCGGCAGAGGCACGCGACGAACCAGCTCCAATCGGGATGCTCGAGTACGAGACCACCGCCCCAAAGCGTTTCATCGTCGGGGTGTGCGACGACCATGGCCGCTCTATGCGGGTTCACCGTAGCCATATTCAATTACGCGTCCTCGATGGGTGCAGGTGTTTGGATCCGTGTCGGGAAGAACGGTTCGTGGGCGACATGGCTGATCATGAAACATTACGACTCGTCCCGGCTGCCCAGCAGGCCGGCTTTGAGGAGGAAGTACAGGAGCGTGAAGATCGCAGAAACGGTTGCGGCGACGTACGTCAACGCCGCCGCGTTTAACACACGACGTACTTCAGGCAGTTCATTCTTCACGACGATACCGCAATCGACGAGGATCCGACAAGCCCGGCGGCTGGCATCCAATTCAACCGGCAGGTTCACCAATTGGAAGAGCACCACAGTCGAGTAGATGACGATGCCTACGAGCACGAGTTGCAGGCTTTGAAGTACGGCGCCCAGAAGGATCAGCGCGATCGAAAGCCCGGGTCCGACGGACGCCAGTGGTACAATACCATTGCGCAGACGTAGCGGTCGGTAGTGCGTACGGTCTTGGATGGCGTGGCCGACCTCGTGGGCTGCGATCCCGACCGAGGCCAACGACCGGCCGTGGTAAACGTCCGTACTCAGCCGGAGCGTCTTGGTTTGCGGATCATAATGGTCGCCCAGGAGTCCGTCCGTCCGTTCAATGCGTACCTGGGAGAGCCCGTGGCTGCGGAGTAGGTCGTGCGCGGCGGCGGCTCCGCTCAGACCGCTGGACGAACGATGGCGTCGCGCTTCGGCGAAGGCCGCGTGCACCTTGAATTGGGCGTACAGCCCCAACACGATCGCGGGGCTCAGCAGCAGAAAGTACAAGGGGTCAAATCCGAGCATGGGCAAGTTTCCATGGGCGGCCGAGATCCAACCAAAAGCCTCCGAACTCCGCGGCGACGATAGGTCAGCCTTCAGACGGCGAGCCACATGTCGCCCGGGTTACGCTTACGGCCAGGGAACCGACTCGCACCGAGGCTCTTGCGGGCCGGTCCGCTCAGGGACCGATCGCTCGTCACGCGACTGCCACCCAGAGCCCCGAAACCAGTCGGCTCGCCTGACGTTGGGTCGATCCCGCCCGTCGCAGCATCGCGTCATGACCGCCGCCGACGAAGCAAAGATACAACCCACGTGTGAAATCAGCCTGAAACGCGAATGAATTTGCATTCATTTTTTGCACCGGCGATTGAGGGCGAACGCGATCCTGGGACGCTGCCATCGAGAGAGTCACCGCGAATCGGTCAACCAACCCGGATGGCGGAGTCCGTGTAGGGACGATCGAACGACAGGACCCGTTCGACACGCACCTCTCGATACCTACCGGCCCCATCTTTTTCGAGGACCGGGACGTATTCGACGCCATTGATTCGCTCCCTTGCGGTAACGCGGTCGCGAATCACCCTCCTCTTCGCCGAGTTTGGGTCAATGCAGATTGTCATGCGTATGTTTCTTAAGCCGCCGGTTCGCATCTGCGAGGTGCGTCGACACCCTTGCGGACCTTACCGAGTCGCTCTCGAACCTCATACCAGGGTGCGATGAGTCCCACGTGAAATCGGTATGAAAGCAAACTCATCCTTCCCTTGGCAACCGACCGTGAACTGGCGAGCGACGCCTTCCGTAGAGGCAGAACCGTGACCCTGCCGAGCCACGTACAAGACTGTTGGGGGCGCATGATCCTGCTTTCGGCGGATGGACGGCTACGCTACGGTTGGTATGATCCGTACCCAGCTCGCGACTCCGCCGGGTCGCGTCGAATATGCCGAGGTAGTAAGTCAGCCATGCGGTTGCTGGTGGTCGAAGACAACCCGAAAATGGCCGGATTCATCCGCCAGGGATTCACCGAGCAGGGGTACGCGGTCGACGTGGCCGATAACGGTTACGACGGCGAAGACCTCGCCGCCGTCGAGCCGTACGATCTGATCATTCTCGATGTGATGCTGCCGGACCAAGATGGCACGCAGGTGGCCGAGAACCTGCGTCGCCGCGGGGTGAAAACGCCGATTCTGATGCTCACGGCGCTCTCGACGACGGCCGACAAAGTGGCTGGACTCGATTCCGGAGCCGACGACTACCTCACGAAGCCGTTCGAGTTCGCCGAACTGCTGGCCCGCGTGCGCGCCCTCCTGAGACGCGGGCAAGCCGAGGGTACGACGACGCTCCAATACGAGGACATCCAGATGGACCTGGCCAGCCGTATGGTGACCCGTGCCGGCGAGCGGGTCAAACTGACCGCCAAGGAGTTCGCTCTGCTCGAGTATTTTCTTCGCAATCCAGATCGGATCCTCACCCGCACCGCCATCGGTGAGCACGTCTGGGACATGAACTTCGACCCTGACAGCAACGTGATCGACGTGTATGTGAGCATGCTCCGACGCAAACTGGACAAAGGGTTCGACAAGCGGCTCATTCACACGCTCATTGGAACCGGCTACGTGCTCAGCGTCGATGACCCAAACCGCTGACCCAACGGCGTGGGGACACCAAGCCATGCGGAACCCTCTGCGATCCCTTCGCTACCAGCTTGCCGGCCTCAATCTCATCGTGTCCGGCCTTGTTCTCCTGGCATTTTGCGCCGGCTTGCTCGTGCTGCGCGAGAGGGATCTTCGTGGGGCATTCGATGAGCGTTTGGTTGCCCGTGCTGAACGCCTGGCGGAATTCATCGCGTCGGTCGCGACCGCTACGCCATCCGCGAACGACCAGCGCAGTGATTCGCGGGAAGACCGCGCCGTGCGTTTTCCCGGATTGATTTTTCAAATCCGCGACAACGACGGACGCATCATTCGTCGTTCGAGGAACCTCAGGAACCTGGATTTGCCCCCACTGCCTGTCGACCGGGCCATGCCGGCGCTGGAGACATTGGACGGCCCCATCCCTTCCACCATTTTTGGCGCCCGCAGCACTGCTCGTCTCATCAGCATGCACTGGACGGAATCCGGCCCCGCGCCGTTCTATCTACAGGTTGCCGCGAACCTGGCGCCCGTCACGGAATCGGTACGTCGGTTGCGCCGATTGCTCATCGCACTCCTCGGCGGAAGCTTGATCGTGATCGCAATTGGATCGTTGCTCAGCACTAGCCGGTCACTCAAGCCGATCGGCGCGATCGTTGACACGGTCGATCAGATCACCGGTGGTGCGATCCAACTGCGCATCCAGACGCCGATTCGAGATGACGAAGTCGCTGGCATGGTTCGCACATTGAACACCATGCTTGACCGTCTACAGAATACCTTCGAGGCGCAGGAGCGATTTGTCGCCGACGCCTCGCACGAATTGAAAACACCGGTCACCGTATTGCTTGGGGAGGCTCAGGTCCTCCGGCAGCAAACCCGCTCGATTGAGGATTACGATCGGTTCGTCGCCAGTGTCGAACAGGAAATGCGTCGTCTGGGCCGGGTGGTCGACAGCTTGCTCACTTTGGCGCGGGCCGACGCTGGAATCCCTCCTGCCGGCGCCGTCGATGTGCCCGTCAACGACCTGGTGACCGAGGTTGTCCAGCGCTGCGAGCCGCTGGCCTCGCAGCGCGAAGTCCGGCTCGTGCCTCGGCTTACGATGCCCGAGCCCGACGAGCCGGAGCCTTGCGTTCACGGCGACCCCGAATTGCTCCGAACCGCCCTCGAGAACCTGATCCGGAATAGCATCCGTCACTCACCTGTGGGTGAGGCCATTGACGTAAACGTCGAGATCGATCGCGACTCCACCTCAATCACGGTTCTAGACAACGGGCCCGGCATCCCTGAGGAATACATCGACCACATCTTCGATCGCTTCTTTAGCGCACCCCAACCCGGGACCCCGAACACCGGTAGTGGGCTGGGGCTGGCCATCACCAAGGGGGTCGTGGAGCTCCATGGCGGAACAATCCGAACGGGGAACCGACCGGAAGGCGGTATCTCGTTCGTGATGCATCTACCCCTTGCCGGTCCGCCCCCTCGCGGGCCACATGAATGATTATTTAACCCGATTTCACGCCGGTTTCAGCCCGCCCGGGCATACTGGAAGCGTTGACGGCCAAGGGTGGAGTCTGGGCATGGAACCGATGTCGATCCAACTGAATCACATCACCATTCGTGTAAGAAACCTGCAGGAGAGCGCGACGTTCTACTGCAGCCTGTTCGGGATGGTGCGCAGACCTGCCGATCCACCCAGCGAGCGATCGTGCATTTGCCATGATCGGAGCGGCCGTAAGGGAAGTGTCCCGGCCGTGGTTCTGGTGGAAGGCTTGGCACCTGGGTCTGAACTGCTCGGCCTCGACCACTTTGGATTGCGGGTTCCCTTTGCCGGTGACGTATTCTTGCTTTATCAACTGGCCCGAAATCGTGGCTTTCGGGCCACCACGCCCACCGAAGACAAAGGCGTATGGAAAACGTTCATCTTCGATCCCGACGGTTACAAAGTCGAAGTGGCTGCGGCGGAGCCATCGATGACCGCGTCCACCGACCTCGTCCGTCAGGAATGCGTATAGAGCTCCCTGGCTGAGCCAACACGACGGTAGGGACCACCAACATTGACTATACGACAACTTCACACACGAATGAACTACCGAACCCCCACGTGGGCGTATCCGTCGCCGGCGATCGATGGTGTGGCGGGAAGTCGTCAGCGCCGTGGGGCAAGACCCCCAGTCGCGTCGCGGTACCCGAATCACGCCTTGACCGGGAAGCGGGCGGAGTCGTGCCGCCCTCGTCCCGTCCTTCACTGGGCTCCGACACGTTGCGCATGCGTGCTGCTGATCGTGTGGAGTCTGGCCGCGTCCAGTGCCTGCGCGGATGACGGTCGCGTCCTTCCCGACTGCAACGGAACGATTGCCGAAGTGACCTTGCACTACCTATACGAAGAACTCGACCGGCTGGCGCCGACTTACCAAGACCTCATGCTTGCCCTTCCGCCGGATGTCGACCTCCGCGTCCTTTGTCCCTCCGACGTGGCCGTCGCGGATTTCGTCGAGCAGTGGAGTGCCGACGCTTCCGCGGGTGGTCGCGTCGTGAACGTCATCAACGTCGATCGGGATATCACGCTATGGTCTCGCGACCGTTACGTCGCACGCTACGATGTGACAACCACGCACCCCGCATCGCTCGTCGTTTCGCTCGACCGCGTCGATTACGACGAGGACAAACGAAACGAGTGGGCGATCGCCCACACGCTGGCCGGGGCCGGAATCGTTCCCGGGGTGATCGAGAGCATGCTGTTCGTCGAAGGTGGCAACATTGTTTCAAACCAAAGTGCCGTGTTCGTTGGCATCAATACCCTCAAAGACAGTGTCCGCACCGATCATGATGAGCCGTTGCTCAGGCGCGGGCTGGAGCGAGAGCTGGGCGGAAAACTCGTGATGATCCGAGACCACGCTGGTCTCGTGCCCACCAGCCATATCGACATGTATATCACGCCCATCACCGACGAGCTTCTGCTGGTGGGCGATGTTTCACTCGCGGAATCAACTCTCAAGGCCGCAGAAGATGATCGTTACGACTCAGTCTGGCCGGCGGAACGATCCGAGGAAATGGACGCCCTTCGACTTCGCTACGACTCGATCGCGCGAGGCC
>Ga0299906_10000411_pt1 | contig 40380 bp, 43 predicted proteins | sample RVTome_14_FD_200259 | JGI IMG/M metagenome (GOLD analysis project Ga0299906, IMG submission 200259) | Soil microbial communities from uranium-contaminated site in the Upper Colorado River Basin, Wyoming, United States - RVT145D125 (version 2) ... | reverse complement strand
CGCAACCGGTCGACGCTCGACACGGATTCACGCCGAGGCACCGTTTCGAGCTGCTGCCCGTCGCCAGTTGAAAACGACTCTTTCACCACGGGCTGCTAACAGGCGTTGCAGCCGACGCCCTTGGCCAGCTCGCGCCGGCCGGCGGGTGCCCGCGCGGCCGTGCGATGATGAAGCCGCGCGGCGCGGCTGAACGCCGTTAGACGGCAATGACAGACAACCGGGACTTCGAGGAAGAAGAACGCGATGAAGCGATACATAGCGATCCTCGCAGCGACCCTCGCTCCCAGTGCCGTGTGCGCCCAGGGAACGGCACAGAGCTGGCTCGGGCTGGATACGGCAGGCTTGTCGACAGTGTACGTGCTTGACGACACGGGAATCGAAATCTCGGGCAAGTTCCTCCGTCTGAACGCCGACTCGCTCGTGCTCTTGGTCGGCACCGCCGAGCACCGTTTCGAGGCTGCTCGTGTGAGACGAATCGAAAAGCGTGGCGACTCGCTGCGCAATGGCGCGCTCATCGGTGCTGTCGTCGGCGCTGCTATGGGGCTGATCGCCGCGGGCATTTCAGACTGCCCTGGCAACGATCCGGGTGGCAGTTGTCCCGGAACTCGGGCAGCGTTGTTCCTGTTTTCAACCGGCGTATACGCGGCGATTGGGACCGGTATTGACGCTCTCGTTGTTGGGCGTACCACGTTGTACGAAGCGCCGACGGCGCCACTACGATTAGAACAGGCGCCATATGGTGGGCGGGCTGCGATCAATCTGAGTGTTCGGTGGTAGAGGCCTGCCGTCTAACACCGGTTGCAGCGGACGGTCCGCTGCGCGGCCCGCCGCTGAACCGGAGCGTTAGGCAGCTCAACACTGACATGGCCCGGCGCACACGCGTACACTGAATCCGTGAAGTTCACTTGGGATCCGAAGAAGGCTGAAGAGAATCTCAAGGCGCACGCCGTCGATTTTCGGGAGGCTGCGACCGTGTTCGACGACCCGCTCTCGACGACGTTTCCCGATACCGATCATTCACTTGGTGAGCGGCGATTTCTGATCATCGGCCTGTCGGCCCTCGGCCACATCCTCGTGGTGTCACACACTGAGGAAAACGATACAATTCGGATCATCAGCGCCAGAAGGGCCACGAGGCCTGAGCGCCGTTTCTATGAAGAAGACGAACCAAACGTCCACTGACGAGCTGCGGCCGGAATATGACTTTGCCTCCATGAAGGGGGGCGTCCGCGGCAAGTATGCGAAGCGGGCGCAAGAGGGCACGAACGTCGTGCTCATCGAGCCTGAGGTCACGGAAGCCTTCCCCACCGAGCGGGCCGTGAACGAGGCCCTCAAAGGCGTTCTCAATACGGCGCGAGCGGTCCGTTTTACCGGCGGCCTGCCTCCCAAGGCGCTGCAGCCGCCGAGCCGCGCGAAGCGAAAGGCCAAGTCGCGCAAGACGTCTCGCGCGGCTCGCGGCTGAGCGCCCATCGTTAGGCTGCTCGTCGTTCAGCCTTCTTGATCAGCTTCGCGATCTGGCCGGCTGTCGCGCCGATGCTCAGGAGGGACCGCATCAAGAGGTCCAGACTGACCGACGCATCGGCGGCCTCCATCTTGGCGATTCGCGACTGGCTGGAGCCGAGCCGTTTGGCGAGGCCCGCCTGGGTCAGCCCTTGACGCTCGCGGAACTCACGGACGCCGCCCGCGAGGGCCAGCTTCAATTCGACAAACTGTTGTTCTTCGGGCGTCAAGCCCAAGAACTCTGCCGCCGTGCCGACCTGCCAGCCGGCTCGCACCAATCGGGTCCGTTTCGTGGCCTTCATCGTTGCCTCCCCGAGGCCGCGCGCCTGTACGACGCCAACCGCTGCCGGCACGTATCGAGCACGGCCTTGGGCGTCGCGTCCGTGGCGACCGACCGCCGGCATCGGCCTGGAGGCGGGCAGCCCAGGCGTTTCGCCCCGTTGCAGTCGACGCAGAAGGAATCCGGCCTCCACGCGGGCCTCACTGCTGAAGGGCGGCGTCTTCACCTGGCCGTGGAGCCAGACGAGCGGTTTGTCTGGTGTCCGAGCCATTAGGGTATGTCGAATATGACATACCGCGGGCGTGGGCGCAAGGGGCTCTCAGCCTAACAGGCGATTGGAGCCGACGGTCGCCGGGCTGTGCCAGAATGCGTGCAACAAGGCGACGCGGTTCAATCGCAAGCCGTTGGGCGGACGAGACAACTCCGGAAAACTATGGTTCGAGGAGAGGGCCCAGGCTTTTTCGCGCCGGACATGTTCCTGCGCCGTGCCGGTGAATCGAACGAGGCGTGGCGTCAACGCGAGCGGAGTTCCCTCAGGACGTGCTCGGCGTCGACCAATCGCCCGGCAGCAACATCGGCGTCGGAGTCGCGGAGGGCCTTATGGAGGGCGGCACGGTCTGCGTCATCCAGCCAGTCGCCGGGGTCAAGCGGCAGGAGCTCCACTTCAGTGCCGTCTGGCAGATTCGTCGGTTCGTCGACAACGAGCCGTCCAGCCTTGACCGTAGCCTTGATGGTCATCGGGGCAAGCGTACTACTGGACAAGCCGCCCAGCAAGCGCTGCACGCGACGCCGCCCGCGTCGCTCGCGCGCCGCAGCCGGCGCTGGTGAGCGCCAACGTCAGCCGCGATGCGATCACGAAATCCAAGGAGGAGTTCCTCGACTTCGCCAGGTTCATGTCAGAGCACTGACATGCCGACGTGAGAGGCACCCACCACGATGAGCCGTGTGACATGTCTGCTTCTGGTTGCCACCTCCACGCTCGCGTCTGTCTCGGCGCAGCAGCGAACTGAGGAGCGCCTTGCATTCGAGGTGACTTCGGTCCGGCCAGCCACGGACCAGAACTCCGGGGGGTTTTCCACGAGCCCTTCTGGGCTTGTCACATTCAGGACAGTTGACGTCGAGTCTCTCCTGAGACGAGCGTTCGAGATCAGTCCCGATCGGATCGTCGGCCTGCCTGACTGGGCCAAGTCTGAGTATTTCGACATCGTCGCCCGCGCCCCGGGATACACGCCCGCTAGTCAGGTGCCGTTGCTCCTGCGGTCACTGCTCGAAGACCGCTTCGGACTGGTCATGCATCGCGAAGCCCGCGAGCGCGACGTCTACGTGCTCCTCACAGCCCGCGACGACCGGCGCCTCGGAGTAGGCCTGGCGCAAGCCGTCATCGATTGCGCGAGCGTGATGGAAGAGGTCGAGGCAGCACGAAGAGACGCTGTGGCCAGCGGTGGAGATGCCAGCGAGGTGTTCGAGTGACGCCGCATTCCTCGAAGAGATGAACGGCCCGTGATCAGCACCCCGGCACGTGTGTGTCGACGGCGGTATGATGGACCGTCACGAGCCCGCACCTGGTCATCGACCGCGTCACCGTCAGGGCGTTCTGCCAGCGGCACCGTATAGCCCGGCTGGCGCTGTTCGGATCGGCACTCCGCGACGACTTCGGGCCGGAGAGCGCGTCGATGTGCTGGTGGAGTTCCAGCCGGGTCATGTTCCTGGACTCGATTTCGTCAGTATGGAACGCGAGGTGTCCGGGCTGCTGCAGGGTCGTCGCGTCGACCTTGTCACGCCCAGGATGCGCGACACGTCCGCGCACGGAACGTGGGCGGATGTGCTCATGCGAGATGTCGAGTACTACGCCGTTGGTGGGCGTGTGGCAGTAGAATCGCTGGCGGGTCGGGCTCCTGCGGGAGGATAGGCATGGGACGCACACGGAGAGCGAGCACTGTCCTCGTTCTTGGCCTGGTACTCGTGGTCGTTGCTCCGCTAGCGGGCGCGGGCACGGCAGCGGCGCAGGAAGAGTTCCAGGGGATCCTCGCGGGGCGCTACGCATTCACTGTTCGCATACGGGCGTACACCACTGATGACGAGCTCGAGGAGCTGTTGCAACTGCTGAAGGAACAGGGTGAGCGAGCCCTGCAGGACCGTCTCACGGTCCTGGACCTGGCCAGCTTCCAATACACCGACCCACCGAGCACGAACATCGGTTTCGTACAAGAGATTCCGACCGACGAAGGCGGGCGCATCATCCGCCTCATCGCGAGCCCGTTCATCGCCGGCGGTGCCGGCGGTGCCGGTGTTGGGTCGATTGACAGCGCGAGGTCGATCGTGGGGACGGGACCGCCACCGCGCTCGTTCAGGTCGGACGAGATCTTCAGCATCATCGACCTGCGCGTCAACGACCAGGGCATCGGCACTGGAGAATACTTCCCCGCCGCCAAGATAAGTGTCGATGGCGAGAGCGATCTCAACATCGACTACGGCGAGACCTACCAGCGGATCACCAATGTAAAGATCCGGTAGGTCGACGACCGCACGGGCCAACTCCCGGTGATGGCGTACTGTCTATCTAGCCCAGGATTGCCCTCTTTGCCATCCTGACCTTGACGGCGCTTCTGGCTGTCCCGTGCGTTGTCGATCACGTGAAGTACTGACATGCCGACGCGAGAAGAGTCCAGACCAGTACCGCCAAGGCCAGAGCCGCAGAACGGCGCGCCGGCGCAGCCGCCGTCCCCGCGGTTCCCTCCGAACCGGGAAATCCGCGAGGGCAGCGGCCGACCGGGCAGAGATAGCCGCGGTTCGGGCGCCTGGCGCTCCGTTTCCAGCCGCCTTGGGGGCTCCCGTCCCCCAGTCGGCCGTGTTCCATCGTTTTCTGGGTAAACAGTACGCCGTTGAGCAGGACGTGGCGGTAGAATCCCGCCCAGCGTGGCGCTAACTCCAGGCACGAGAATCGGTTCCTACGAGATCACCGCCCAGATCGGAGTCGGCGGAATGGGAGAGGTCTATCGCGCCCGCGACACCAAGTTGGGCCGCGATGTGGCTATCAAGGTCCTCCCGGACGCCTTCGCCCAGGATCGGGAGCGGCTCGCCCGTTTCGACCGAGAAGCGAAGACGCTTGCAGCCCTGAATCACCCGGGCATCGCGCAGATCTACGGCATCGAGGGCGCCGACGGTTCCCAGGCCCTGGTCATGGAACTCGTCGAAGGGCCCACCCTCGCCGACCGGATCGCGGAGGGCCCCATCCCTGTCGATGAGGCGTTAGCGATCGCGCGACAGATTGCGGTGGCGCTGGAGGCGGCACACGAGCAGGGGATCATCCACCGCGATCTGAAGCCCGCGAACGTCAAGCTGCGCCCGGACGGCACGGTGAAGGTGCTGGACTTCGGCCTGGCGAAGGCGATGGACCCCGCCGGCGCTATGTCGCCGGGGCTGTCGCAGTCGCCCACCATCACGACACCGGCGATGACGCGGGCGGGGCTGATCCTCGGCACGGCGGCCTACATGTCGCCGGAGCAGGCCAAGGGGCGCGCGGCGGACCGGCGCAGCGACGTGTGGGCGTTCGGCGTGGTCCTGTTCGAGATGCTCACGGGCCGGCGGGCCTTCGAGGCGGAGGACGTGTCGGAGACGCTGGCGGCCGTGCTGACGCGCGAGCTCAACTGGAACGACCTTCCCGACGCCCTGTCTCCAGCCATGCGTCGTGTCCTCCGGCTGTGCCTGGAGAAGGACCCGAGGCAGCGCCTCCAGGCCATCGGAGACGTCCGTCTGGCGCTTGAGGGAGCATTCGAGGCGCGTGACGAACGACGGGCCGCGGCCGAGCGGCCGACCCTCGGCTGGCGGCACGCGCTCGTTGCCCTGGTGGCGCTTATCGTCACCAGCGCGGCCACCGGCGCCGCCGTCTGGGTGTTGACTCGGCCCGCTCCTCGACCGACCTCGCGGTTCGTCATTGCGACATCACGGACCGAGCCCCTGAGCAGTGGGACGGGAACGGACTTCGCGATTTCACCCGACGGGACAGAAGTCGTGTACGTCGCCGATCGCAACGGTGAGAACCATCTCGTCCGACGTCGGATCGATCAACTCGAAGGACAGCCGATTCCCGGAACCGAGGGCGCTCAGATGCCCTTTTTCTCACCCGACGGCGAATCGGTCGCGTTCGGTGCCTTCCCAGAGGGGATCCTCAAGAAGGTGTCGTTGAGCGGTGGTCCCCCGCTCCCCATCACCGATGTGCCAGACCTGCGGAACGCGTCCTGGGGAGGCGACGACACGATCGTCTTCGCGTCCGGACTCGCCGACGGCGGGCTGTTCGTGGTGTCGGCGAACGGAGGTACGCCGAAGCTCGTGGCCTCGCCCGACGCGAGTCGCGATGAGGCGTGGTATCGCTGGCCGGAAGTGCTGCCTGGAGGACGCGCGATCCTTTACACCACGGCCCCGACGGGGGCGATCGATCAGGCGAAGGTGGCGGTGCTGTCGCTCGACACGGGCGAACGAAGGGAGCTGGTGACCGGGAGCAATCCGCACTACACGGCGAGCGGACACCTGGTTTACGGACTGGTCGGTTCCCTGATGGCTATCCCGTTCGATCTCGATCGACTCGACGTCCGCGGGTCCCCGGTGCGGGTGCTCGAGGGCATCACGACCAAGGGGGGCGGCGCCGCGAACTTTGCCGTCTCTCGTGAGGGTTCGCTCATCTACCTTCCTGGTGGCGCGGAGATCGGCGCACCATTTCAGGGCACGCCGACATGGGTGGACCGCGAAGGGCAGGCGCTCTCGCCGATCGCTGACGAACTACTCCAGCGTCCCCGCAACCTCCGGTTGTCGCCCGACGGCCGCCGGCTTGCCCTAGTCACCGGCCCGCTCGCCAGTGGCGGCGTGTGGATCTACGACCTCGAGGGCCGTCCGCCGACCCCGTTGACGCTCGAGGGCGACAACCGCAATCCTGTCTGGGCGGCCGATGGTACGCGCGTGGCGTTCCAGTCTGACAGGACTGGGTACACCTTGTTCTGGATGCCCGCCAACGGCAGCACTATGGCGCTGGAGCCGCTCGGGAGCCCGAGTCCCAACCTGAAATACTCCGCGGCATGGTCCCCGGAGAACGAGGAGCTGATCTACTGGGAAAGCCGGCCCGCCGAGAAGACCGGCGACGACATCCTGGCCCAGCCCCTTGGCACCGAGCCGCGAGAGGTCCTCGCAACCGAGTTCAACGAGTTCCTGCCGTCGCTTTCGAGAGACGGCCGCTGGCTCGCCTACGTGTCCGATGTCACCGGCCAGGACGAGATCTGGGTGCGCGCCTATCCAGACGGCTCGTCACCGGTACGTGTGTCGTCGAACGGCGGCACCGAGCCGGTCTGGTCGCACGACGGCGAGGAGCTCTTCTACCTCGAGACTAACAGGATGATGTCTGTGCCAGTTGAAGCCGGAACGACGTTTCGGTTCCAGCCGGCAGTGGAGCTCTTCGACGAGCCGTACGCGCATCCGCCTTCGCCCCCTACGTTCGACGTCGCCCCGGACGGGCGGTTCATGATGATTCAGCCGGCCACCGGCGGCGACCTGGAAGGACCACCCGGCATCGTGTTCGTGCTGAACTGGTTCGAGGAGCTGAACAGCCGAGTACCGACTGACTGACCATCAACTCCTGCCTGGTGGCGTACTGTTTACCTGACGGTCTGAGGTCGCCAGTCTGCCCTCTTCTCCGTCCCGCCGGTGACGCGCAGGACTTCCAGCCGACCTGCGTAGCTTGCCGACAAGAATCGCCTGAACGTCGGGCGAGGCGATTCATCGCCGCGAGTTCGTTCCGCGTGATCTCGACGATCGGGAAAGCGGGAATCAGCTCAGGTGGTGCATGCCGCGATGGCAGGCGTCCGGATCAGCGACTACTCGCGGCGGCTGCGAGCGCAGCGAGGGTACGAGCCGAGACCGGCCGCCCTAGGAAGCAGCGTCGGCAGGCGGAGCCGGGAGGCGGATGGCCTGCGCGTCCCCGGCGGGACGGGGGGACCGAGCCCTACACCATCACGCGGATGATGTCGGACCGGGTGACGATGAAGGTCTTGTCGGCGTAGAAGTCGCGGACGAGCACCGCGGGGTTTGCGGGCGTGATCATCGAGGCCAGCGAGCCCACAGGCGTGGAGATGTCCACGAAGGGGAAGGCGGGCTGCATGATCGACTCGACCGGGTGGTCCTTGACCTCGGGGTTCGCCACGAGCTGCTCGTAGAGGTGGGTCTCGTTGAGCGAGCCGATGATGCGGCCGTCCTTGGTCACCGAGATCTGCGAGAAGTCGTGCTTGCTCATCACCTGCACGGCCTCCTCCACCGGCCGCGCCGCCTCCACCGAGAAGAGCTCGCCGGAGACGCCCCGGGCGACCAGATCGCGGGCCGTCGTGCCGACGCCCTCGAGGAAGCCCCGGGAGCCCATCCAGTCGTCGTTGAACATCTTGGCCAGGTAGCGCGACCCGTGGTCGTGGAAGACCACCACGACGACGTCGCCCGGGCCGAAGTGCCCGGCGAGCTGCACCACGCCGGCCATGGCCGCGCCCGCCGAGTTGCCGGCGAAGATCCCCTCCTCCCGTGCCAGACGGCGCGTCATCAGCGCCGCGTCCTTGTCGGTCACCTTCTCGAAGTGATCGATGACGTCGAAGTCCACGTTGGCCGGCAGGAAGTCCTCGCCGATGCCCTCGGTGCTGTAGGGATAGATCTCGTTCTTGTCCAGGATGCCCGTGTCCTTGTACTTCTTGAACACCGAGCCGAAGCTGTCGATCCCCCAGACGCGAACCTTCGGGTTCTTCTCCTTCAGGAACCGGCCGACGCCGCTGATCGTGCCCCCCGTTCCCACGCCGACGACGAGGTGCGTCACGGCGCCTCCGGTCTGCGCCCAGATCTCGGGAGCCGTGAGCTCGTAGTGCGCGCGCGTGTTCGACAGGTTGTCGTACTGGTTGGGCTTCCAGGCGCCCGGGATCTCCTTCTCGAGGCGCGAGGACACCGAGTAGTACGACCGCGGGTCCTCCGGGTCGACGTCGGTCGGACACACGATCACCTCGGCCCCGAAGGCCTTCAGCGCGTCGATCTTCTCCTTCGACTGCTTGTCGGTCGTCGTGAAGATGCAGCGGTAGCCCTTGATGACCGCGGCGATGGCCAGCCCCATACCCGTGTTGCCGGAGGTGCCCTCGACGATCGTGCCGCCCGGCCCGAGGCGACCGGCCTTCTCGGCGTCCTCGATCATCGCCACCGCGATGCGGTCCTTGATCGAGTTGCCCGGATTGAAGGTCTCGAGTTTGGCGAGCAGGGTGGCCTCGGTGACCCCTTTCGTGATCGCGTTGATCCGTACCAACGGCGTGCCGCCGATGGTCTCGAGGATGTTCTTGCAGATGCCGAGACCGGAGGGAGTCACGACGAGATCTGTACCACGACTGACCGGGACTTGGTAGCGCCCCGAATCAGTGCGTCATCGCGTACATCATCACGTTGACGCCGACCGCGTATCCCTTCGGCGAGAACAGGTAGAAGTAGCGCGGGTCCTCGCCCTCGCGCTCCCAGGCGTCCGAGATGTCGGTGTTGTGCGTCATCACCACCATGACGTTGCCGCGACCATCCGAGATGGCGCGGAAGTGCGGCGTCTCGCTGTCGTAGCCCCGCTCGGATGTCTCCGACGGGCGGTCACGCCAGGACTGAATGGACGGAATCTGCGGGAACTCGTCGATCTCGAACTGCGTGCGGTAGATCGGGTGCGCGAACGTCAGGTCGTGGATCGGATACTCGTCTGGCGGCAGCACGCGTGCAATCTGCGAGGACCACCAGCTCCACGCCTCGCTGCCCCAGAAGTCGTCCACCCAGAGGAACCCCCCCTTCAGGAGGTACTCCCGGAGCGCCAGGACCTCGACGTCGGAGAAGGTCACCGTGCCCACGTCTTCCATGTGGAGATACGGGCACTGGAAGAGCTCCGGATCGGTCAGCCGGACGGTGAGGAACTCCGGTGTTCCGGCCCCGTCGACGCTCACGCGCGTCCGCGTGAGCTCCGAGAGTCGAATGGAGAAATTGAGGTCCGCGTCCGGGTAGTCGGTCGCCCAGCCCTGTCCGCCGGCCTCGCGGAACGTCTGCGTGTAGATGCCACGGCAGAAGTTGAACCCGTGGCCGAACGAGTCCTCGGTCGGGAACCTGACGGGATACTCGCGGAAGCGGTTGAAACCCCTGAACCCGCCGCCGAACTGGGCCGCGGCCACGCTGCCGAGCGCCACGACGAGCGCCGCCGCCAGCGCGGCGCGGACCACGCTCGGTGTCACCGCGGCGTCCGACCGAGGGACCGGTAGTACTCCTCCACGAGCTCCCGGTGCTCCTCGGGCACCTCGTCGGTCTGAGACAGCGCGATGGCGCCCGCGTCGGCGCCCAGCTCCCGGCGCAGGCCGAACTCGAAGCGCCGCAGCGTATCGACGACCGCCTGCTGCAGGCGCGCCAGCTCCTCCACGTCCTTGTAGATCCGCTCGTCCCTCAGCTCGCGCAGCCGGCTCAGCACGTCGTTGAGATCGGTGGCCTCGATCTGCTCCCGGGAGAGCTGGCCCTGCAGCTCGCGGATCTGGTCCTCGTACTGGCGGGTCTCCGATCGCAACTGGCGGATGTCCTCGTCGCTCAGCTCCACACCGGCGCCGTTCCACCAGCCGCCCCATCCCAGGTCGTTGCCGCCCCGGAACGCACCGCCGCCCGGGCCGGTCAGGTCGCCGCCGCGCGCCAGCCGACCGTCGCCGTTGCCGCCACGCTGGCCCTCACCGCCCTGCTGACCACCCTGGCCCTCCTGGCCCTGTTGCCCCTGCCCCTGGCCTTCACCCTGCTGGCCCTCCTGACCCTGGCCCTGGCCCTGCTGACCGCGCTCGCCCTGCTGGCCGCCCTGGCCCTCTTGGCCTTCCTGCCCCTGCTGCCCACCGCGCTCCGCGCGTTCCCGCGTGCGCTCCTGCAGCGACTCGGCGACACGCGCGAGCCGCTGGGTCCGTTGCAGCGCGTCCTCCCGACGGTCCTCGGGCGTTTCCTCTCCAAGCGCGGCCTGCGCCTCGGCCAGGCGATCCTGGACCTCGGCGATGCCCGCCGCGATCTGCTCCTCGGCCTGCATGGCCTGCTGCACCGTGCCCCGATTCACGAGGTTCTGCGAGTAGGACACGTAGTCCTGGAGCCGGTTGTCGCCGATGGCGGCGGCGGCTTCCGACATCCGCCGTGCCGCGCCGCGCTCCTCGCGTGTCGCGTCCTGGGCGGATCGCTGCAGGTCGTTCTCGAGGGCGCCGAGCCGGGCCTCCAGACCGTCCTTCCGCTCGTTGATCCGCTCCGCCTGGTCGCCACGTGCCCCCCGGTCGGCCGGCAGCCGGCTCACCATGTCGGCGATCTCCTGCTGCTCCCGGGCGATCGCATCGGCCTCGCGACGCGCCCGCTCGACGTCGTCGGCAGCGCGCTGGGACAGCGACTGCTCCAGCTCACGCTGTGCGTCCCGCAGCCGCTCGAGCGCCTCCTGCGACTGGGCCTGCGCCTGCGCGTCGCCGCTGGCCGCTGCGCGGCGCATCGAGTTGGCGGCATCCTGCAGTTGTTCCGCGGTGCGCTGCAGGTCCGGCCGCTGCTCCTCGCGTGCCAGGCGCTCGAGCCGCCTGGCCGCCTCCTCCAGCTCGTCGGCCAGCGCGCGCTGCTGCGCGCCGCTGCCGCTGCCGGAGGACTGCCCCTGCAGCGCGCGTCGCCGCTGCCGCTCGGCCTCCTGCTCCTGGCGGCGCGCCAGCTCCTTGAGCTTCTCGAGCAGCTCGTCCACCTCCTGCTCGGCTGATTCCTGCGACTGCTGGTTGGCGGTCTCGTAGCGGCTGGCCATCTGGTCGAGCTCCTGCTCGAAGATCTCGGCCAGCTCCTGCTGCATCGCGCCGCCTCCGCCACCGCCCCCGCCGCCGCCCTGCTGGACGCTGACCTGCATCTCGTACTCCTCCTCGGCCTTCTGGAGGAACTGCAGGGCCTTGTTCTCCGGCGGCAGCGCGTCGTTCGGCTGGGCGTCGTCGAGGCGCGACTCGGCCTCCTTCATCGCCTCGACCGCCTGGGGCAGCAGCTCGGCGATGGTCGCGAAGGCGGGATCCTGCTCGACGAGCTGGCTGTTCATGCGGGTGAGAAGACCCTCGACCTGTTCGCGCAGCCGCGACTGCGAGAGCGACACGACGGTGGAGTTCTCGCGGAACTGATCGCGGTTCAGCGAGTCGCGGTCGCGCTGCACGTTGAAGGTGGCCGAGATGATCTGACGCTGCTGCTCGGAGAGCGCCTCGATCTGGCCGTTCTGGCCGCCGCCTCCACCGCCGCCTCCACCGCCGCCCTGCGACTGTGCCTGGCGGAACTCCCGGTCGAACGGCCGGATGCGCAGGAAGTACAGGTTGCTGGTCGACCGCTTGGCGCCCGAGATGCCGTCGTTGTCGGCCGCGCGCGCGTAGTACGAGATCGAGTCGCCCGTCTCGACGCCGAGCTCCTCGACGTAGAACGTGTGACCAGCAGAGACGTCCTGCACCTGCCGGTCGCCGGCAAAGAGCCGGACGACCTGCTCGGGCCCGCCGTTGATCGAGTACACGAGCTCCAGATCCCGGATGCCGTAGTCGTCCTCGGCGCTGGCCTCCACGAAGACTTCCTCGATAGAGGAGACCGAGATGTCGCGCCCGGGACGGTTGAACGAGACCGAGGGCGCGCGGTCGGCGAGCACGTCGATCGTGTACTGCGGCGAGCCGGTCACGAGGTTTCCGCCGGGCGCCTCGAGCTCGATGCGGTAGGAGCCGTCGCGCGCCACCGTGAAGGCCGCCGTCAGCGACCCGTCCTCCTGCCGCACGAGGTCGATCGTCTCATCCTCGTTGAGCGTCACCGCGCCGCGCGGCGTGACCATCGTGGGAAACACCTGCAGACGCACCTCGGTGCCGCCCAGCACGGCGATGTCGCCGCCGTCCTCGATCGTCTGCGGCTCGAGCCCCGTGTAGGACGGGTAGCGGTACTCGTGCGCCATGCGCTGGACGTAGGGCACCTCCTCGACCTCCAGCGTGTGCACCGACGACTGCACGCCGTCGGCGATCACCTGGTAGTCGAGACGCGCGGCGACGTCGAAGATGATCCCCTCGAACGCGCCCTCCTCGTTGGCCACGAGCGGCATGGGCTCGAAGGCCGCCGTCGGCGAGCGGCGCACCATCAGGACGACGTCATCGGTCACGAAGCCGGTGAGGCTCGCCGTGACCATCTGATCGGCGCCCTTCGGGATCGTCGTGTTGCCCGGCGTCACCTGGATGCGATACGGCGAGGCTTCCACGACGCTCTCGGCCACGAGCAGCAGCGCCGACATGGCGTGACGGATGAAGGCCGGCCCCGCCAGCATCGTCAGGAGCGCCACGGCCGCGACTCCCCCGAGCGCGAGGCCGTACCGGCGAAGCTGGAGCCGTTCCACGTCCCGTGCCGAGTCGGCCCGCGCGCAGGCCTCGAGCGCCTGCTCCACCACGCGCTTGACGAGCGCCGGCGACAGCGGCTCGTGCCCCGCCCGCGTCGACTCCACGGCGCTCAGGAGCGTGGCCTGGAGCGAGGGCTCGTGCTCTTCCAGGTACAGCGCCACCTGCTCGTCGGTGACCCGCCGGCGCAGCGGCCGCACGAGGAACCACCAGGCGACGGCCAGCAGCACCACCGGGATCAGCACGCGGAACGCCACGATCGAGGTCGGGCTGAACCGGGCCCACTCCATCACGAAGGCCGCCCCGAGCAGCACGACCAGGCCCACCAGGAACAACCGCGCGCCGCCTCGCAGGGCGAGCTTCAGACGCCAGCGGCGACGGACCTCCGCGATGATCTCGAGCAGGCCGGTCGGGGTAGGGCGGCGTCGCAGGTTCTCGAACATGTGAGGCCCTCGTCGGTTCCAGCTAGGGAGTCTGTTCGTAGTTTACGCCTTCGCCATCCGATTCGACAGGACGGTGTCGGCACCGAGCAGCAGGATGCCGAGGAGCAGCAAGTACCACCACAGCCGTTGGTTGCGCTCGCGCGCCTCGGGTGGCAGCGGCAGGCCGTCCGGGCCCGCGCCCTCGCCCGCGAAGCTGCCGGCCGCGGCCACCGCGATGTCGTCGGGCTCCATGGGCGTGACGTCGGCCTCGGCCGGGTCCACGTTGACCGCCATGATCACCTCGGGCTCGCTGTCCTCGCCCTGCAGCTCGTAGAAGCCCTGCTCGGCCAGCTCGAACACCTCGGCGCCCTCGTCCTCGAACGGCACGGCGCGGCCCGAGGGGGTCAGCACCGCCCTCGGCGTGGGACGCGACTGTGGCGTGGCCGTGGTGGCGTCGAGCACCTCGCCGACGGTCATCCAGAGCGGCGCCTCGCGGTAGCCGGCCAGGTGGAGCACCGACTGGTAGATCAGGACCGGGAACACGGTCTTCGTGGGCAGGTCGCTCCACTCCCGGTCGAACGTCGAGGCCCAGATCAGCACGCGGCCCCGCCCCACGCGGCGCTCGATCATGGCGGGCGTCCCGGCGTCGAACCGCGCCAGCACCTGCGCGCCCTGCCCCGCCCGCAGATCCCGATAGAGGTAGACGGGAATCGAGGTGAAGTCGCCGCTGCGCGGCAACCGGAACGGCTCGAAAACCGGGTGGCCGTACTCGAGGCCGCCCACGCGCGCCGGGTCGCCCCGCGTCCGATCCACGGGCGGGCCGATCTCGGCCGGCAGCAGGTCCACGTCGGCCGGCCACGTGGCGCGCGATCCGGTGGCGACGAGCAGGCCTCCGCCGTCCTCGACGTAGCGCGCGAGCCGTCGCGCCAGCGGGGCGCCGACCTCGACGTCGCTGAGGATGACGGCCGCGCTCCGCCGGAGATCCTCGTCGGTCACGCTCGTCGGCCGGCGCGCGACGCGGTCGACGCCGGGCGCGCGGACGGCGGCGAGGGCGCCGTCGAGGTACTGCGCGGCGTCCGCATTGCCCTGGTCCACCACCGTGAGGCGGATCGGCTGCTGTGGCGAGAGCACGAAGCGGAACGTGTTGTCCCGCTCGAGCGCGTCCCCGGCCAGCCGCACCGTGGCCCGCGTGTTCTCGGCGGTCACGGTGAAGGCGTCGAAGGCGACCGACGTGCTGCCACCGGCCGGCACCGAGAGCGGCTTGCTGGCAATCGGCAGCCCGCCCACCTCGAGCGCGATGGTGGTCGCGGGTACCTCGATTTCGGTGCGATTGGCCACACCGGCCGTGACGACGATGCGCTGCTGGTCCGAGAACATCGAGCGAGCCAGCGTCACGCCCGTCACACTCAGGTTGGCTCCGGTGGGCTGGTCCTCGATCGGCACGGGCGTGACCGTCGCGCCGGGCGGCAGCCGCGCGCCCTCGGCCCCCCGCCAGCCGTTCCGCTGGAAGTCGCTGACGATGACCACCTCCCGCCGCGGGAGCGTGGACTCGGCCAGGATGCCCGCGGCCACCTTCAGCCCCGGGGAGTAGCGCGTGGCGGTCACGCCTGGCTCGGCCGCCGTCACGGCCGCCTCGAGGCGCGAGCGCTCCGCGGTGGACCGGAGCTGGATCTCGGCGCCGGAGCCGAACAGCACGACCGACCCGCGATCGGCCGCGGTGAGCCCGGCAATCGCGTCGCGGGCCGCCTCCTGCGCGCGCGCCCACCGGTCGCCGAGGCCCATGCTGTAGCTCGTGTCGAGCAGGACGACCACCTCGCGCGCCGGCGCGCCGGTGGCCACGACGTTCTCGCTGTCGATGAACGGCCGCGTGAAGGCCAGGATGATGAGCGCCAGCGCCGCCAGGCGCACCATCAGCAGCAGCCAGTTCTGGATCTTCCGGCGCCGGACCGACTGGTAGGGGATCCGGCGCACGAACATCAGCGAGGGAAAGCGGATGATCTGCTTCTTCTCGCGCTGCGTCAGGTGCAGCAGCACGGGAATGGCCAGGCCGGCGAGCGCGACGAAAAAGAGGGGCGCCAGGAACTGCATCGCCTACCGGATCCTCATCGTGCGGGCGCGCGTGTTCAGGTAGCTGAACAGCGCATGGTCGAGCGGCTTCGACGTGTCGAGCAGCGTGTAGTCCACGCGCACCGCGGAGAAGCTCTGCTGGAGCGCGTCGACGTGCGCCTTGACGAGCGAGCGGTACTCCTCGCGGAACGCCTCCGGCACGACCGGCATCTGCTCGCCGCTCTCGAGATCCTCGAAGGGCTGCGCGTCGGAAAAGCCGAACTCGAGCTCCGTGGGGTCGAGCACGTGGAAGACCACCAGATCGTTGCCGCGGAAGCGCAGCGGCGCCAGGGCGTCGAGAACCGCCTCGGGCTCCTCGTAGAAATCGGAGATCACCACCAGGATGCCGCGGCGGCCGAAGTGCTCCGCCAGCCGGTGCAGCGGCGCCTTGAGATCCCCGGGACGGCCGGGCTTGATCCGGTCGAGCACGTGCAGCACCGTCTCCATGTGCTTGGCCGAGGGGGGCACGTGCTCGACGACGTCGCTGTCGAAGGCCACGAAGCCCACGCGATCGCGCTGGTGGTGCACGAGATTGGTGAGGCACGCCGTCAGGATGCGGGCGTAGTCGAGCTTGGTGATGCCACGGCTGCCGTAGTCCATCGACTTCGACACGTCGAGCAGCACCGAGAAGTTCATGTTCGACTCGGCCTCGTACTCCTTGATGTAGTAGCGGTCGGTCCGGGCCCAGAGGCGCCAGTCCATGCGACGGATGTCGTCGCCCGGCACGTAGCCCCGGTGCTCGGCGAAGTCCACCGACGCGCCGAAGTAGGGCGCCTTGTGCAGGCCGTTGATGAAGCCGTCCACCACGGCACGCGCCACGATCTCGAGATTCCCGATGCGCGCCAGGACCGCCGGGTCCATGAAGCGCGCACCGGGAATGGCGTGGATCTCGACCGCCATGTCACATACCCGAGGCGGGCAGCGGCACCGCCTCGAGCAGGCGATCCACGATGGCGTCGGTCGTCACGCCCTCCGACTGGGCGTGGAAGTTGGTGATGATCCGGTGCCGCAGCACGGGATGCGCCAGGGCCCTGATGTCGTCGAAGCTCACGTGGTAGCGGCCGGTCGTGAGCGCCCGCGCCTTGCCGCCGAGCACCAGGTACTGGGCCGCGCGGACGCTGGCGCCGAAGGCCACCCACTTCTCGATGAAGTCCCTGGCCCCGGGGTTCCTGGGCCGCGTGGCGCGCACGATGTCGAGCGCGTGCCGCATCACCGCGTCGGCCACCGGCACGCGCCGGACGAGCTGCTGGAAGGCGATGAGGTCCTCGCCGGAGACCGGCCGGTCGAACTGCGGATTCAGCACGGCCGTCGTCGTGGCCACGACCCCGAACTCCTCGTCGTACGGCGGGTGGTCGATGATGATGTGGTACATGAAGCGGTCGAGCTGCGCCTCGGGGAGCGGATAGGTGCCCTCGAGCTCGATCGGGTTCTGTGTGGCGAAGACGTAGAAGGGCTCGGCCAGGTCGTAGGTCCGGCCCTGGATCGTCACGCGGTGCTCCTGCATCGCCTCGAGCAGCGCCGACTGCGTCTTGGGCGGCGTGCGGTTGATCTCGTCGGCCAGCACGATGTTGGCGAAGATCGGGCCCGGCGCGAACACCATCTGCCGCCGGCCGGTCGTCGCGTCCTCCTGCACGAGGTCGGTGCCGGTGATGTCGGACGGCATCAGGTCCGGCGTGAACTGGATGCGCGAGAACTTCAGCTCGAGCACCCGCGCCAGAGTGTGGATGAGCAGCGTCTTGGCCAGCCCGGGCGCGCCCACGATCAGGCTGTTGCCGCCGACGAACAGCGTCGTCAGCACCTGCGAGATCACCTCGTCCTGGCCGACGATCAGCTTCTTCAGCTCGGCGACGATCTGCTTGCGCCCGGCGTTCATCCGGTCCGCGAGGGCAATGTCGTCCGGCGATTGCAGATCGACCGCGTCACTCACCATCTGGTCCACGGGTACCTCCGTCCCTCTCGGGCCCGCCTTCCGGCGGCCCCCCTGGCTGATTCGGCTGCTCGGCCTCGCGAATCTCGCGCGTCTTGAGCGCGATGGCCGTCGCCAGTTCCTCCAGCTCCGACGCGTAGCGCGCGGGAGCCATGCTGCCCTTGAGCAGCCGCAAGGACTCGATGCGCCGCTCCAGCTCGCGCCGCTCCAGGTACAGCGCGCGCAGCCGGGGATCGTCCGGCAGATCGTCGGCCCCGGCGTCGCCGAGCGACAGCACGGCGGCGATCCTGCCGTCCCCGTCCTCGCCGCCACCGGCCGCGGGCTCCTGGCTGCCGCGTCCGTCGCCGTCGTCGTCGAGCACGGCGTGCTCGGTGAGGAGCAGCCCCTCGCGCTCGTAGGCCTGGGCGACCTCCGATCGCGCGTACTGGAACGCCTCGAGCACGCTGATGCGACCGTTCTTGTCGCTGTCGGCGCTCTCCGAGCCGAGCGCGTCGATGAAGAAGCCGCCGAAAAGCGTCGCGTAGACCTCGGCGCCGCTGCGCGTGGCCGCCACAACCGTCCGGCCCTCGTCCGACAGCTCCTCGACGAACGGGCCGCTGGCGCTCGCGGTGTTGACGAAGACGACGTTGCGCGTCGGCAGCAGGTCGAGCAGGACGTCGAAGTCGCCGGGCTCCATGTCGGGGCCCCGCGTGTTGAACTTCGCCGTCCGCCCGTCGAAGGTGCCGTGCCCGATCAGCGTGACGAAGACGAGGTCGTCGGGACCGGCCTCGGCGGCGAAGCGCTCGAGCGCACGCGTGATCTCGTCCCGGGTGGAGCGTCCGGTGGCGCGCGAGTCGCCCTCCGGCGCCTGGTCCGTCAGGTACACCAGGCGCTCGGCGGGCACGCCAAGGCGCACGGAGGCCCCGGCGAGCGAGTCGCCCCACGCCTGGAAGGTCTTGCCGTGCTCGGGGTCTCCGGCCAGCCCGACGACGATCAGGAGAAAGACCTTCAGCATCTCCCCACCGTCAGGCCAGGCCCACCGCGCGCCGGTAGCCCCACTCGGCGCAGACCACACCCATCAGGGCGATCAGGATGATGGGCATGTTCCAGAGCTCGCGCTCCTCGATCGAGGTGACGCCGCGCCCGGCGTAGCGGACGTCCTCGGTGAGCCCCATGGCGGCGCCCGGCAGGTAGAAGCCGCCGCCGGTCTCCTCGGCAATCCGCTGCAGCGGCGCGGCGTGCATGGTGGGATCGAAGAACTCGTCGTCGCCGGGGATCGCGCGCATGTAGCCCGCTCCGGTGCCGACGCGCTCGCCGCCCGCCCGCGTCGCGTCGACGTTGACCTCGTAGGCGCCGGATTCCGAGCCGACGAACGTGCCGCGGTACTCGCCGTCGCGATCGCCCGTCCACTGGAGCGGCACCGTGAGCGTCGCGCCGCTCGGACGCATGATCTGCGCCACGACGGTCGCGTCGTTCAGCGCCAGGAAGGCGTCGTCCACGACGCTGGCCTCGATGGTGACCACCTCCCCGGGCTCGACGCGATCGGGCAGCCGGACGTCGACCTGCTCGGGCACGCCCTCGACGAGCCAGCGCAGGAGCTGGCGCCAGAAGTGCTCGTGCGTCTGGTCCTCGAGCGGGATCGACGCGTGCATCTGCCACTCCCACGTGTCCTGCACCGTCAGCGCGATCGCCTTGCCGCGGCCGAACCGCTGCGACGCCAGCACCGTGTGCGGGCGGCCGCCCTCGTCGATGCCCCGGAGCAGCTCGGTGGCCGCCGGCTTGACGTCCAGATCCTCGTTGACCGTCGTCAACTGGGGCAGGTCCTGCCACCGCTCGAGCGACGCCTCCTGGGTGTCGGCAATCTGCGTCACGGCGTGGTTCCGCCCTTCGCGCGTCGGCTCCACCTTCAGCCGGACGAGCGGCGAGGGATCGGAGGCGCGACGGCGCGGATCGATGAGCAGGGGCAGCACGTCGGCCACCGGCGTCCCGCCGTAGCCGCCCTCGGCGAGCGAGCGTGGGCCGCCGAGCATGAGCAGGCCGCCGCCGCGGCGGTCCACGAAGTCGGCGATCATCTGGAGCTGATCACCGGAAAAGGCGCCGGCCTCGATGCGATTGAGGATGAGCCCGCGGTACTTGAACAGCTCCTCGCGCGTCGCCGGAAACGCCCCGACGAGCTCCTCGGGGTTGTCCGGCTCGTGCCGGAACAGCCGCATGTACTTGTTGTCGGCGGTCCGCTGCAGCGTGGCGACGCTGAGGTTCTCGTCGTCGAACACGCCGCGATTCAGGAACTTCATCTCCCAGTAGGGCTCGCCCTGGAAGAGCAGGATGGATTCGCGCCGGTCGCGCACGTCGACGAGCGCCTCGCGCACGTTGTTCTGGGTGACCAGCTCGCCCTCGATCGGCGCGACCCGGAAGGTGAACATGCGCGGCCCGGTCTCGGCGGCCGATGCCCGGACGCGCACCGAGGCGGGCGACCCGTCGCGCGGCAGCGTGACCTGCTCGGAGCCGACGAGCCGGCCTTCGTCCTCGACGTCCACGGTCACCGTGCGCCCGCCGAAGCCAGTGTGCCGCACGATGACGTCGAGCAGGAGCGAGGCGTCCTTCAGGACGGCGCGCGGCGTGCTGACGCGGTCGATCTGCACGTCGCGGGGAATCGTCTCGCTGCCGACGCCCACCGCGTAGACCGGGATCCGGTCCGCCTTCAGGCCGAGCAGGGCGTCGTCGAGCGTCTCGTCTCCCGTGTCGGCGCCGTCGGTCACCATCACGATGCCGGCCACCGGCAGCCCGGCCAGTTCCTCGCGCACCCCCTCGAGGGCCACGCCGAGCTTGGTCTGCGCGCCGCCGAAGGCCAGCGCGTCGGCCGAGGCCAGGCGCGCCGCGCCGGACGAAAAGCCGAAGGTCCGCACCTGGAACCGGTCGGTGAGCGCCTCGAGCAGCGGCCCCTCCTCGCCGAACTGCTCGAGCACGAAGGCGCCCCTCGGCCGCCCGTCCGAGTCCGGAATCTGCATGCTGCGGGAATCGTCGAGCAGCAGGGCCAGGACGTTCTGCTGCTCCACGGCGGCGCGGACGATCAAGATGGGCCGGAACAGCGAGAACAGGATGAGCGCAAGCACGGCCACGCGCAGCCCGGTCAGGATCACCCGGTCGCGCGCCCGCCCTTCGGCCACGTGCGCGCGCCGGTAGGTCAGCACCGCGAGCGCGACAGCGGCGCCGACGAGCACGGCGGCGACCAGCGACGAGGCGGTGAGGTCGAAGCGGAACTCACCCTCATCGAAGACGATGGGCGGATACAGAAACAACGCTTCGAACAGGTCTCTGAGCATCAAGACCTCGGCACGTCGGGATGGGGCTCGGACCGATCCTGGGGTCGTGAACCGGGCCCGAAAGGTGATCGAATTCTACCTCCAAAACCTGTGTCAACCCTGTGACCGGGCGGCGGCTGAGCCGGCGGGCGCTAGGATCCCTTGAGGGTTCCTTACAGCAGCGGCACCAGCAGCGCCGTCGCTGCCGCCGCCCTGGCCCAGGGGACCGCCCGCGGACGGGCGTGCTTGACCCAGTGCCAGCTCCAGCCCAGCACGGCCATCGCCGAGAGCAGCACCACCACGGCGGTGACCGTCCCTCCGGGGCCGAGCGTGTCTCCGACCCACGGCCGCAGGCCCCGATCCCATACCGATCCGTAGACCAGCGACAGGTGCACGAAGTAGAGGAGCAGCGTCTCCCGCGCCATGGCCGCCACGACGGGCGGGAGGCGCTGGAGCCGGCGGCTGAGATGGGCGATCCCGGCCAGGATCAGGAGGCACGCGCCGAGGCGCAGGGCGACCAGCGCGACCATGGCCAGTGGGGCCACGCCCGGCAGGCCGGACGCGACGAGGCCGGCCGCCACGAGGAGCGCTCCGGGCACGAGGAGCACCCTGCCGGCGTACGCGGACAGGCGCGAGGCGTCCCAGCCTGCGAAGACCTGTCCAAGCGCGGCGCCGAAGAGGATGTAGGCGGCGAACGGGAAGATCGGGAAGAGCGACCCGGCGGCGGGCGTGAGGTACGCGGCCAGCGGGGCCGGCAGAGACGACCAGTCGAGGCTGCGGACGACCGGCGTGACCCCCACCACGACGATCCCCAGCCCGAGCGCGGCCACGAGGAACCTCCGGGGCGTCCGCGTGACGAGGACGAGTCCCTGCACGCCGAGGTACGTCACGCCGATGAGCTGCAGGACGTCCACGGCCAGCAGCGCCCGCCACTGCTCGGCGCTCGCCCCCGGCAGGTCCGCGAACCTCGAGACCGGGAAGTGCAGCGCGTAGCCGAGCAGGATGAAGAGGGCGAAGCGACGCACGCGCCGGAGCAGGGCGATCGACGGGTGGAGATGCTCGGACCAGCGTCGGCTCGTCGCCACGCTGAAGGCGAAGCCCGACAGGAGCAGGAACAGGCTGGAGGTGAGGCCGCGCTGGAACTGCCAGACCTCGTACCACGTGCCGCGCTGGTACGCCGGGTCGAGCAGCGCGTCCACGGTGTGCCCGTAGAGCATGAAGACGAGCGCCAGAAACCGCCCGAGATCGACGAAGACGACGCGATGGGCTCGACCACCCGTGCCGTCGGTGCTCACCTGGCGCGGCGCCTTCGCCAGCTCATGACGCATAGTAGCCCGGCGGGGCTGTCGGGTAAGCTAGCCACAGCGTCCGGGAACCCCACGATGACGGTGAGACTCATGCGACACCTCCGACTGCTGACGGCCTCCCTGCTGATTGCGACCGTCGCCGCCTGCGGCGGATCCGGTGCCGACGAGCCGGCGACGAACGAGGCCGACGCGCCCGACCGCCCCTACCTGCTGGAGCGCGTGGACGACGCGGCCATCGTGCAGCTCTACGCGGACCAGTTCGAGGCGCTGCCGCTGCGGGAGAAGACCCTCATCTACCACCTGGCGCAGGCGGTGATTGCGGGGCGCGACATCTTCTACGACCAGAAGCACGAGAGCGCGCTCGAGATGCGCGAGCTGCTCGAGGCGGTGATCACGCACCCCTCCGGCGTGGAGCAGACGACGCTCGCCGAGATCGAGCGGTACACGAAGCTGTTCTGGCTGAACAACGGCCCCTACAACAACCTGACGGCGCGCAAGTTCGTCCTGCAGTCCACGCCGGAAGCGTTCGCGGCCGCGGTTCATGCGGCGGTCGACGCGGGCGCGCCCGTGGCCGCGATGGACGGCGAGACGCTGGACGCCAGGCTCGCACGGCTCGAGCCGATGTTCTTCGACCCGGATGTGGACCCGATTACGACCAACAAGACGCCGGGCCCTGGGCGCGACATTCTGACGGCCAGCGCCAACAACCTGTACGTGGACGTGAGCCTGGCCGACCTGGAGGGCTTCACCGAGCGCAACGGGCTGAACTCCCGCCTGGTCAAGCGCAACGGGCGCCTCGTCGAGGAGGTCTACAGGATCGGCGGCCGCTACGACGCCGAGATTCGCGAGGTCGTGGGCCACCTGGAGGCGGCCGTCCCGTTCGCCACCGAGTCGATGGCGCGCGCCCTGGAGGCGCTCGTCCAGTGGTACACGACGGGCGACGACGCCGACCGCCGCGCCTACGACATCGCCTGGGTGCAGGACGCGGACTCGCCGGTGGACACGATCAACGGCTTCATCGAGGTCTACCTGGACGCGCGCGGCGTGAAGGGCGCCTGGGAGGGGCTGGTCTTCTACGTGAACCAGGAGAAGACGGAGCGCATCCAGAAGTTCGCCGACAACGCGCAGTGGTTCGAGGACCACATGCCGTTCGACCCGGCCTACCGCAAGCCGGACGTCCGCGGCATCGTGGCCAACGCGATCGACGTGGTCGTCGAGGCGGGCGACTCGGGCCCGGTGACACCGATCGGGATCAACCTGCCGAACGACCAGGAGATTCGCGAGCAGTACGGCAGCAAGTCGGTGTCGCTCGCCAACGTGCGCGAGGCGTCCGAAGAGGCGGCCTCGGGCGAGCTGCGGGTGGAGTTCTCGTGGACGGAGGACGAAGCCGCGCGGTCGGAGATGTACGGCCCGCTCGCCGGAGAGCTGCTCACCGACATGCACGAGGTGATCGGCCACGCCTCCGGGCAGCAGGAAGCGGGGTTCCAGGGCACGCCCCAGGGGGCGATCAAGGAGTTCTTCTCGGCGCTCGAGGAGGGACGGGCGGACCTGATCGGGCTCTACTTCATGGCGGACCCGCAGCTCGCCGAGCTGGGCATCCTGCCGGCGGAAGATCAGGACGCCGTCGCGCGGACGATGTACGAGGCCTACACGCGCAACGCGCTCGTGCAGCTCCGGCGCATCCGCGAGGGCACGCAGATCGAGGAAGACCACATGCGCAACCGCCAGATGGTGATCCGCTGGCTGATGGCCAACACGAACGCCATCGAGGAGCGCACGCGCGACGGCAAGACGTATCTGACGATGGTGGACGCCGACGCCTTCCGCGAGGGGGTGGGGCGCCTGCTGGCCGAGGTGCAGCGCATCAAGTCCACGGGCGACCTCGAGGCGGCGCGCGATCTGTTCGAGACCCACGGCATCCACTTCGACGCGGCGCAGCGCGACGAAGTGGTGCGGCGCGTGGACGCGCTCGACCTGCCGTCCTACACGGGGTTCGTGATGCCGAAGCTGACGCCGGTCTACGGGGGTGACGGCGCGATCACCGACGTCGAGATCTCCTACACGCTCGACTTCACGGCGCAGATGCTGGAGTACTCGGGGCACGCTGCGCCCTGATTGCTGCGCGGCGGTCTTCGCAGGGTCGTTCGCGGCGGTCTCCCCCCGGCGGGCCGGCACGGCCCGCCGAGAAGGGGGACCAGACGCACCGCCTGGTGGAACGGGAACCCGACGACGTGCGTGGTGTCCAAGCTGAGTCGATAGTGCTGATTCGCGTCCTTGCCGTCTGTTCGTGCGTCGCGATGCTCGTCGGCGCATCTTCCGCTCAGGACTCGACCGACGAGACCGCACGGCGTGTGCCGTTTCGCGTGCCGGTCGTTGCGCTCCCGCTCACACCGTACAACCTGCAGCGCGGCATGGCGGACCTGGCATGGGCCGTCCATCTGCCGATTGGCTACGAAGCTCCCGAAGGGGGTTCGTTGCAGCCGATGCCTCTTCAACCGGGCTTCATGATCATGACAGCCGGGCGAACGATCGAAGAGATCCTGGGCGACGTCGTGGCCCGCGAGCCCCGCTACACGTGGACGCTCGACGACGGGGTCGTGCATCTGCGCCTGGCGACGGCAATCTCCGATCGCGGCAACGTGCTCAATCAGGAGATCACCGAGTTCGCCGTCAACGACGTGACGTTGCAGCAGGCGCGGCGGGAGCTGCATGACACGCTGCATCCGGAATCGCGTGGCGCCGTTGTCATCACGACGGGCCTGGCTCCAGCTGCGCTCGGCCTGCGCCGGTTCAGCGTTCGCACAGGCCCCACGACGGTGCTGGGCGCGCTGGACGCGATCGTGAAGGCGCACGGCGCCTCGAGCTGGAGCTTGACGTACGACGGACAAGGAGCGCGGCGCTACCGGATCAGCCTCCACGTCTTCGACGGCTGGAGCACCACGTGGTAGTTCCACGTGCCGCACCCCGGTGGCGGGCCATCGATCAGGGCGCTCGCCTGCTGGACCACCGATGAGTATCCTGATCGCTGCGAGGCGCCACTATGGGTAGCATCGGCTTGCCCGAAAGCATCCTGCTCGGCACGGCGGGGCTGAGCGCCGCGGCGCTCGGGGCGTTGGCCCTCACGGTCATGCGCGCTCACCCCGGTCGAATCGCACCGAGCTTCGGGCCACGGCCCGGATCGCCCTCCTCACCCTGCTCGTTCAGGCCGCTCACGTCGGGGAAGAGCTCGCGCCCGGCTTCCACCAGCGGTTCCCTGAGCAGCTCGGGCTCGTGCCGTGGCCACACTCCTTCTTCGTCACTTTCAATCTCTTCTGGCTCGTGGCGTGGGCGCTCGGCATTCGGGGCCTGTCCGGGGGTCATCGAGCGGCACTCGCCGTCCTCTGGTTTCTCGGTATGGCCGCTCTGGCCAACGGCGTTGCCCATCCTCTGTTGTCGGTCCGGGTCGCCGGCTACTTCCCGGGTCTGATCACCTCGCCGGTCCTGGGGATCGTGGGCGTCCTCCTGCTCCGCCGCCTGACCTCGATCACGCGCAAGGCGACCGTGGTGCGACAGGCCGCCTGAGAAGGTTCCTGATGCGAGTGGCTGCCCTCTACGACATCCATGGGAACCTTCCTGCGCTCGAGGCCGTGCTCGAAGATGTACGGAGCGCTGGTATCGATCGGCTCGTCGTTGGCGGCGACGTCGTTCCTGGCCCCATGCCGAACGAGACGCTCGCGCTCCTGCTCGACCTCGAGATCCCGGTGCGATTCATCCACGGAAACGGCGAACGGGCGGTCCTGGCGCAGATCGCCGCGAGCGATTCAGGAACCGTGACGTACTGGGGGACGGTCTCGGGGGAGCCGCTTCCCGAACCGCTGCAGGACCTCCTCCGCTGGACCAGCCGCCAGCTTCGCCCTGAGTACGCACAGCTATTCCACGGCTGGCCGGCAACGCTCGAGATCGATCTTCCCGCAACGGGCAGGGTCCTCTTCTGCCACGGGACTCCCCGCAGCGAAACCGACACGTTCAGCCGCTTGACTCCGGAGGACCGCCTGCTGCCCGTCTTCAGGGGACTGGACGGGCGTCTGGTCGTCTGCGGTCATACGCACATGCCGTTCGACCGGATGGTCGGAACGACGAGGGTGGTCAACGCCGGAAGCGTGGGGATGCCGTTCGGGCAGCCCGGTGCCGACTGGCTCCTGCTGTCGCATGACGTCGAGCTTCGACACACGTCGTACGATCTCGGGAGCGCGGCCGATCGCATTCGAGCGACGGGGTATCCACAGGCAGAAGAATTCGCGAGGCAGAACGTGCTGGAGCCTCCGTCGGAGGAGGAGATGGCGCGCGCGTTCGCGCACGTGTCGTTTCGGTGACGCGATCCCCGCGCGCGTTGCGCCGGCCAGGCCGCTTCGCGTGGCGCTCGTCGCCTTCGCCGACGCGGGCGTGGGGACGTTGAGGAGATCTGACCGTGCGCGCGCTGACTTCTGGCTTCTCCGTACGACCAGCAACCGAAGCCGACCTGGATGCGGTCGAGCGGTTGCTCGGAGACTGCATCGCCGCCATGCGGCAGGCCGGCATCGATCAATGGGACGAGGTCTATCCGGGACGCCACACGGTCCTGTCGGACATCCATGCCGGGACCGTGTTCCTCGCGTTTCGGGATGAGCCCACGCTGCTGGGGTCGCTGGTCCTGAACGAGACGCAGAGTCCGGAGTGGGCGCCGGTGCAGTGGGAGTACACAAGTGCTCGGGTCGTGGTGGTGCACCGATTGATGGTCGATCCCAGGCAACAGGGAACGGGCATCGCGCGAGAGCTGATGCGCTTCGCCGAGACGTGGGCGCGTGAACACGGCTACGAGGCGGTCCGGCTGGACGCGTTCGTGGCGAATCCGCGCGCCCTGAGCCTGTATCGAGGGCTCGGGTACCGGGATGCAGGCGGCGCCTGGCTCCGGAAGGGCCCGTTCCGGTGCTTCGAGAAGCGGCTCGAACCCCGTACCGGACGGCCGGCGGACGCCCGGGGAACGACGTGATAGACGTACGCGACGAGCAGCCGGGTGACGTCACCGCCGTGCGGGAGGTGAATCGACAGGCCTTCGATCAGGAGCTCGAAGGGCGCATCGTCGATGCCCTGCACGATCACGGTGGCGCGCTGCTGTCTCTGGTCGCGGTTGACGACGGCTCGGTCGTGGGCCACATCATGTTCAGTCCTCTGAATGTGGGCTCGCTCGTGGGTGCAGCGCTTGGACCGATGGCGGTGCTCCCCGCGTGGCAGCGGAAGGGTGTCGGCAGCCGGCTCGTCGAGCGGGGCCTCGAACGCCTGCGAACCGTCGAGTGTTCGTTTGTCGTCGTCATCGGGCACCCCGATTTCTACCCGCGATTCGGGTTCCAGCCGGCCGGGGACTACGGGCTGACGTGCGGATGGGACGTCCCGGCCGAGGCGTTCATGGTCCTCGTGCTGAATCCGGACGTCGCCGAGCGTCTGGCGGGCGTTGCCGAGTATCGGGGAGAATTCACGACGGTCGAGTAGCCATCAGCGGCGGGACCTCGCGCTGGAGCCGAGGGGCCTGCAAGGACATCCCGATGTCGAAGGCGGCGATCATCGCGGCCGTGCAGGGCCTGGATCTCGAAACGACAGGAGCGCTCCTGACGGCCAGGCCGTCGCTCCTGGCAGTCACCGATCGCCAGGGACGCAATCTCCTGCATCTGGCGTGCTCGGCGTCACCGGCGACGCGTCACGTGTCCGAGGCGGCTCAGGTCCGCATGGCCAGGCTGCTCCTGGACCGCGGCCTCGAGATCGACGTGCGGGTCGGTCGCGACGCGTGCACGCCGTTGTTCTTCGCCGTGGCGCGCGCCCGGAATCCGGCGCTGGTCGAGGCCCTCCTGGCTCGAGGCGCGCAGGTGACGGCGGCGCCCGGCGGCGGGCTGTTCGCGGCCGGCTGGTGGGATGACGTGCGGAATCTCCGCCTGCTGATCGAGGCCGGTGCGCAGGTCGACATCGTCGTGGGCATGACGCCGTTTCTCGCGTGCTGGTGCTGGAAGCGCTTCGAGGCCGCGAAGTTCCTGGCGGTCAGGGGCGCGGACGTGAATTTTCGGGATCGACACGGCAGGACGGCGCTCCATCACGGGGTGGAGAAGGCATTCGATCCTGGCCTGCTCAGGTGGTTGGTCCAGCACGGCGCCTCCCCGGACATCCCTGACAACGAAGGCGTGTCGGCGCGGTTGCGAGCCTCGCGAAAGCGCGACAAGAGGTTCGTCGCCGCGCTGGGACGGGACAGACCGAAGTAGACTGCGCCCGCGAGTTCAGAGATGGGCCAACCGACGAGCGTGCACGATGGTGTACGCGCTGGCCTGGAGTCCGGACCAGCGCCAGTGCCTGTCGGGGGCCTTCGATCGCGCGCTGCGCCTCTGGGACGTGGAGACCGGCGAGTGCATCCGCATCCTCGAGGGCCACGAGGGATACCTGCGGTCCGTGAGCGCGACGCCGGACTGGCGGCGCGTGCTGACGGGCTCGGGCGACCTCTCGATCCGTCTGTGGGACCTGCAGGAGGGGCGCTGCCTTCGCGTGCTCGAGGGGCACACCGACGGCGTGTACGACGTCGCCTTCGGCCCGGACGGACGGCACGCAGTGTCGGTGTCACGGGACGGCTCGGTCAGGCTCTGGGATCTCGAGGCGGGGGCCTGCGTCCGCGTCCTGGGACGGCATCCGTACCACGGGCAGTCCGGCGCCTGGTCCAGGGACGGCCGGTGCGTGCTGACGAGCGGGCTCGACGTCCGCCTGTGGTCGATCGACGACGGCGGTCTCGAGCGCGTGCTGGAGGGACACGGGAAATCGATCCGAGCAGCGCGCCGTCTCGGCGTCGTACGACGGCACGGTCCGGATCTGGCACGTGGCCAGCGGCGCCTGCCTCCACATACTGGAGGGTCACGCCGCTGGCCCCCTGAACGCCGCGTGGAACGATGGCGGCCGGCATGTCCATTCCTGCGACGAGAAGGGCGGCCTGCGAATCTGGGCCCTCGACTGAGCGGACAGACGCCGTAACGGAACGGAGCGCCCCATTCATCGTATGCGGTGCTATCGTGGGGCGCGTGACGAAGGCATGCATCGCGTTCGCGCTGTTGCTGATCGGCGTGGCCGAGGCCGCCGAGACGCACAACACGATTCCCGTGCGGTTCCGCGGGACGTGGGCCTCGAGTGCGGCGCACTGCGTCGCCCCTGGCGCCGAATCCAGGCTGACGATCCGTGAGAGCACGATCGACTTCTACGAGAGCCGTGGCCGGGTTCTGGCGATCGCAACCGACGGCGACGCCCACCTCGCGCTGCTCGTCGAGTCGTCCGGTGAGGGCATGACCTGGCTTGGGGCGAGGGAATTCGAGCTGTCCGGGAACCACCAGACGCTCACGGACGTCACCGGCCGTCGCCGAGGTCTCGCGCGCCACCGCTGTCCCACTGCCGCGACCGCCGGTTGAGACTGCGCTGCCACCGCCGCGACGCGGAGCTTGCGAGCGACGGCGGCTGGTGCGATGCTGAGCCGCACCTCGGATGATCGCATCTCGCGCGAACTGCCTCGAACGGAGGTCGGCGATGAGCATGGTGAACAATCCCCTGTCGATGGACGACGTGGCGACGATCGAACGCACGTTCGAATCGGCCGCACGGATGATCGCCACCGGCGACTGGGCCGGATGGGCGACTCTGTACGCCGAGGACGCCATCCTGCACCCGCCGCACGGTCCGGCCGTGCACGGTCGACAGGGGCTCATCGAATGGGGACATGCCTTTCCCCCGGTCGACGATTTGCGCTTCTTCGACGTCCGTCTCTTCGGTGTCGGCGAGGTCGTCTACGCCACGAGTGCCTATTCCCTGCGACTCAAGGGGCTGCCACCGGATACCGGAAAGCAGCTCGCCGTGATTCGCCGCGGGCCCGACGGTTGGACGGTCCTCGCCGTGAGCTTCAACTCGGACCTGCCGCTGCCCGGGCAGGCCTGACCCGGTGACGTGATCCCGTTCTTCGTCATGCTCGGCGCGATTCTCGGGGCTCGCGCCGCCGGCGCCGTCAGCGTGGAGCCGCTGGACTCGTGGCAGGCGTCCACCCGCGTGGGGCTGGCGTTGATGTTCATGTTCACGGGCGTCGCGCACTTCAACCGGACGCGCGACGAGCTGATCCAGATGGTGCCCCCGCAGCTTCCCTACCCCGCGGCGCTCGTGACGCTCACAGGGGCGGCCGAGCTGCTGGGCGCCATGGGCCTGCTCCTGCCGGCGACGTCGCGGTGGGCGGCGATCGGCCTGGCCGTCCTGCTCGCGCTGATGTTTCCCGCCAACATCCATGCGGCCCGGTCGCGTCTGTCCGTGGCCGGACGTCCGGCCACGCCGCTCGCCCTGCGTCTGCCGATCCAGCTCATCTGGATCGGCCTGCTCTGCTGGATCGCCGTGTAGCATCGTTCACGAGGAGGTCCGAACGTCATGCGCCTGCACATTGCTCCGCTCGCCGCCCTGCTGGTCGCCCTGCTCGCCGCGCCGGCCGCGGCCACCGCGCAGGAGAGCCTCGGCACCTACGCGGACCGCGTCGCCGTCGAGGACGTGATGGCCCGCTACGTGTGGGCGGTGGACTCGCTCGACGCCGACGGCTACGTCGGTGTGTTCACGCCCGACGCCGTCATCGACTCCAACGGCTCGATCAGCCGCGGGCACGACGAGATCCGCCAGATCGTCACGGGCCTGATCGAGCGACGCGACGCCAATCGGGCGAAGGGGCTGCCGGCCGGGAACCTCTACCACGTGATCAGCAGCCCGCGCGTCACGTTCCCCGCACCGGGCCAGGCCGTTCACCGGTCCTACTGGCAGACGATGCGCCGGGGCGAAGGCGGCGCGATGATCACGGCCGCGATGGGCCGCTCCGAGGACCATCTCGTCCAGCGCGACGGGACATGGCTGATCCAGAAGCGCGTGCTGACCGTCTTCACCGACTGACGATTGCCGTGACCCTCCAGGAGCTGCTCGGCATCTCGCTGCCGGTCATCCAGGCACCGATGGCCGGCGTGCAGGGCAGCGCGCTCGCCATCGCGGTGTCGAACGCCGGCGGCCTGGGCTCGCTGCCGAGCGCGATGCTCGGGCCCGACGCCCTGCGACGCGAGATCGAGACGATCCGCGCGGGCACGTCGCGGCCGTACAACGTCAACTTCTTCTGTCACGTGCAGCCGCAGCCTGCCCCGGAGCGCGAGGCCGCGTGGAAGGCGGCCCTGGCGCCGTACTTCGCGGAACTCGGCGTCGATCCCGGCTCGATTCAGTCGGGACCGGGCCGCCTCCTCTTCGACGCCGAAGCAGCGGATCTGCTCGACGAGCTCAGGCCGCCGGTCGTGAGCTTCCACTTCGGCCTGCCCTCACCGGCGCTGCTGGCGCGCGTGCGGGAATGGGGAGCGCGCATGCTGTCCTCCGCCACCACCGTAGACGAGGCGCGGTGGCTCGAGGTACGCGGCGTGGACGCCATCATCGCGCAGGGAGTGGAGGCAGGCGGCCATCGCGGAATCTTCCTCTCGGAGGACCTCGCGACCCAGATGGGCACCCTCGCGCTCGTCCCGCAGATCGTGCGCGCGGTGAAGGTCCCCGTCATCGCTGCCGGCGGTATCGCAGACGCGAATGGCGTCGCGGCCGCGATGGCGCTCGGAGCGATCGGCGCGCAGGTCGGAACCGCGTACCTGCTGTGCCCCGAGGCCACCACGAGCCCCCTGCACCGCGCGGCCCTGGCGAGCGAGGCCGCGCGGGTGACCGCGCTGACGAACGTGTTCACCGGACGGCCCGCGCGGGGCATCGTCAACCGCATCATCCGGGAACTGGGTCCCATCAGCACGGCGGCACCGCCGTTTCCCCTGGCGACTGCCGCCGTCATGGCCCTTCGCGCGAAGGCCGAGAGCCAGGGCAGCACCGACTTCTCGCCCCTGTGGGCCGGACAGAACACGACCGGCTGCGCCGAGGTGCCGGCCGCCGAGATCACGCGACGACTCGCAGGCGTGGGGCGATGACTCAGGCCCTGGCCGTGCCGGCCGGCGCGAGGTTCGTCTCCGGGACCTCCTCGTCCGTCGCCCGCTCCCACAGGTAGATCGGGTTGCCGTCGGGGTCCTCGAGGGAGACGCACTTCCCTGCCTCGAACGTGACGATGTCGCCCGAGATGCGCGCGCCGCGCTCCTGCAGGCGCGAGACGACGCGCTCGATCGGCTCGTCGATCTCGAGCCCGATCTGCACGGCCCCCCTCGTGCCCGGAGGCGCCGTGGCGGCGGGCGTCACCGGATGGAGCGCGATCGTCAGCCCCGGCCCAGTGTTCACGAAGGCGATGTGGTTCCCGTGACGCTCGACGAGCGCCAGCCCCAGCACGCCGGTGTAGAAGCCGACGGCCGTGTCCATGTCCGACACGTAGATCGTTGCGTGCCCTCCGGAGATCATCGATACTCACCTCCCGGCCGCATCATCGCTCCGGACGACCCGCGTGAACAGATCCACTTTTGGGCCCAGCGAGGCACTGCCACATGACCCGTCGCGCCGGCGGCTTCCTGCCGATGTCACCGCTCGATCGCGGCTCGGGTCCACTGCACCGACAGATCGCCGCGCGCGTGGCCCTGGCGATTCGACGCGGCGCCATTGCCGGCGGTGAGCGGCTTCCCTCGACCCGGGCGCTGAGCCGCGCCCTCGGCGTCTCGCGCAACACCGTCATCGCCGCGTACGAGGAGCTCGTCGCCGACGGCCTGATCGATGGACGCCGCGGCGCCGGCATGCGAGTGGCGTCCGGCGAGGCGACGGCGCGGATCCGGGCCCGGCGGGCGATTCGGGTGGCCGACCCGGACGGCACGCCGATCGCGATCGTCTTCTGACCGATCGAGCGGGCGAGCCCATCCAGCACCCCGCGTGCTTTCCGGTTGCGAGGCCCGATGGAGGGTGTCATCATCTCGGCCCCACGGCCCGATCCGGACCAGGCCCCTCGGAAGGAGACACGCATGCGCACGATGCTCAGGTGGACCACGCCCGTCGAAAAGGGCAACGCGATGATCGACGACGGTTCGATGCAGAAGGTCGTGGAGGCCGTGCTGGCCGCGACGAAGCCGGAGGCGGCGTACTTCCTGGCCCAGGACGGCAAGCGGGGCGGGATCGTCTTCTTCGACCTCGAGGAGCCGGCCGACATCCCGCGCATCGCCGAGATTCTCTTCAAGGGCGCGAACGCCGATGTGGAGTTCACGCCCGTGATGAATCCCGACGATCTCAAGAAGGCGCTGGGATCGCTCTGAGGCGCCCTCACCTCCGACAGCATGGCGGCAGCGAGGGCGGATCCCGTTCACGAGCGCATTCGAGACGCGACATTCCGCAGGGCCGTGGACCTGCTCGACGCCGGTGACGCCGCCGGTCTCCGGGAGCACCTGCGCGCGCACCCGGGCGTCGTGTCCCAGCGGGTCGCGCTGGACGATCCGGAGTACTTCCGGGAGCCGTCGCTGCTCGAGTTCGTGGCGGAGAATCCCGTCCGCCACGACCGCCTGCCGCCGACCATCGTCGAGATCGCCAGGGTCATCCTGGACGCGGGCGCACGCGACAACCGGTCGTCGATCGACCGGACGCTGAGCCTGGTGGCCTCGGGCCGCGTGCCTCGCGAGCAGCGCGTGCAAGTGTCGCTGATCGACCTGCTGTGCGACCACGGCGCCGACCCGGACGGCGCCATGCGACCGGCCCTGGCGCACGGCGAGTGGGAGGCCGTCGACGCGCTGGTCCGCCGCGGCGCGCGGATCGACCTGGCGGCGGCCGCCGCCACGGGCCGGCCGCAGGTGGCACGCGACGAGCTCGCGTCGGCCGACCCTGACGGGCGTCATCTGGCGCTCGCGCTCGCCGCGCAGCACGGCCACGCGGAGATCGTGACGCTGCTGCTCGATGCGGGAGAGGACCCGAGCCGGTACAATCCGCCCGGCGCGCACGCGCATTCCACGCCGCTGCACCAGGCGGCGCTCGCCGGTCACCTCGACGTGGTCCGGGCGCTCGTCGATCGAGGTGCCCCGCTCGATCTGCGCGACACCGTCCACGGCGCCACGCCGCGCGAGTTGGCCGATCACGAAGGCCGCCGGGACGTCTCGGCGCTGCTGCGGCAGGCCGAACGCGGCCACTCGGGCGCCGGGCGCAGGGGGACATCGGGCATGCGCGTGCGAGCGATCGCGGCGGTCTTCGTCGGCGGCTTCGTGTGGTGGTTTCTGTTCCTCGCCGTCGGCATCGGCATCGGCGCGCTCTGGCCGGACTACCGCGAGGCCGCCCGGTTCATGTTCCAGGAAGACGACCTCAGCCACTTCACCACGCCCATGCTGTTGGCCAACTGGGTCGTCTTTCTCGGCGCCGGCGTGGGCTCCGGGTGTCTGGCGTCTCTCATCGGCCGGAGCCGGACGCCGTTGCGCGTCCTCGCCGGACTCTTCCTGGTCGTGATGATGGTCAACCACTACGTGCTGGAGTGGGACGCGCTGCCGGCCTGGTACAACGTGGTCGTGCCCTTCGTCATCGCCGCCGCGATCCTGCTGGGCGGCCGCCTCTGGCGCGGGACCGTCCGGCATGGATGAGGGAATCATGGCAATCGCCTGCTGAACGTCGGATACTGCGGCACCTGACGACATGACGAGAAGAGCACGGGCTCGACTGCTCATGGCGGCGACACCCCTGGTCTATGTCATCGTCGGCACGCTTCTCAGCAACGTGGTCTTTCCCGAGCCGGATGCGGATCCGTCGGACCGGCCTCGTCCGGGCACCCGCATCGAGAACCCCGCGATCGGGTCCACGTTCGTCTACCGGCGCACGAGCGCCGAGACCAACGGGGCGACGTTCGAGGTGGACCTCTTCGTCGAGCCCGGCGGGGGTCCCGGCTCGCTGGGCGTCGATCACGTCCATCCCTATCTGGAGGAACGATTCCGCGTGGTCGAGGGAACGATCCGCATCGCCCTCGACGGCGTGGAGCGGGACGTCACGGCCGGTCAGGAGGTGGTGGCAGCGCCAGGCGTGGCCCACAGCTATGTCAACGTCTCGTCCGCGCCGGCACATGTGACCGGCGTCTTCAACCCCGCCGCGAACATGGACAGCTACTTCGTTCAGCTCGATCGGGCAGGCGGGCTCGGCCAGACGGGCGTGGCCCAGATGTTCGCGTTCCTCACGCGATACGACCACACCTATGTGGCGGGCGTGCCGCGGTGGCTGCAGAAGGGGCTCGCGTTCCTGATCACACCGACGGCGCGACTGTTCGGAGTGCAGTCGTACTACCCGCCTCCCGAGGCTTCGTCCCCGACTCCGTGAGCCTTGCGCTCGCCATGGGTTGGCGGCACACTCGCCACGACGATGGGTCTGGAATTCGTACGCCTGCTGCACGTCCAGCGCGACATCTACCGCCTGCCTCGCGGCATGGAGCGTTTCCGCGAGTACCTGCGGACGATGGTCGATGAGGGCACCGGCGACCTGGACCTGCCGCTCGTGGCGATGAACCCTATGGCGAAGGACCACGTCCCGGCCATGCTCGACCGGCTGCTCGACGTGAGGGCCGACGACCTCGGCGAGGCGGCGCTGGCCTCGGCCGCCCCCGGACTCGCCGGCTTGCCGGGACGCTTCCGCGTGGGCCTCGTCGTGTCCGACGATCTGAAGGGCGGGTGGACCAATCGCTACGCCTCGGAGTTCAGCCACCGGTTCGAGAGCGCCGCGCTGCACAAACGCGCCTGGGCGGTGGGCCCGCTCTGGACGAGCGAGCCGGAGCCCACGCCGGCGGTCGTCCGCGAAGAGGTGCTGACGGCGATCTACCGCGCCGCGCACGTGCAGCAGCACGGCGTGCCCGCGACCCTGGCCCGGATGCTGGAGCAGGAGGGCACGGCCATGGCGCGGGCCGGCTGCACCACGCCGGCGCTCGAGCCGGACGACCTGGCGTACACCCGCGAGGTCATTGCGCCGCTGCTCGATAGATCGGATCGCGCCGCCCTCGTGCCGTGCCTGTTCGGCGACGAGGCCGCCCACGCGCTGGGCTATCCTCCGCAGGGCCTGAGCGCACGCGCGGGCCTGGCGCTGGCGCTGCACACCGCCCGGCACGGCCAACCAGTCGCGCGGGACTGACGCGGGGCGCCGTTCATGCGACTCCCCTTCTCTCACGATGAGTTCCTCGACGTCTTCGGCGCGTACAACGCGCAGTGGTGGCCCGTCGCGCTCGTGCTGTGGTTCGGCACGGCCGTCATCGCCTGGCGATGGTGGCGGGGCCGGACGGCGAACGCTCCGCTGACCATGTCGCTGCTCGCGGTGCACTGGGCCTGGGCCGGCATCGCGTATCACTGGCTCCACTTCCGGGCGATCAATCCGGCGGCGGCACTCTTCGCCGTCGCGTTCGTCTTGCAGGCCGGACTTTTCTCGTGGCTCGCCATTGTCACGCGCGCCCGCGTGACACGGCAGCGAGGCATGCGCGGTGCCTTCTCGGTCGGGCTGGTCGGCTTCGGCCTCCTGTACCCGGCCATCGGGCTCGCCCTGGGACTCGAATACCCGCGCATGCCCGTGTTCGCCGTCCCGTGTCCCACCACGCTCGTGACGGCCGGCCTTCTGCTGGCGACCCGCGAGGCGCCACGTATCCTGTCCGCCATCCCGCTGCTGTGGGCAGCGATCGGCAGCTCGGCCGCGATCATGCTTGGCATCCGCGCCGATCTCGCGCTCATCGTGGCCGGCCTCGCATTGCTCGTGGACGCGATCGCCCCGTCGGTGCTCGGACCGGTGCGGTAGACTCGGCCGGTGCCGGGTCCGACCGACAGTGCGGCGTATCTGGACGGGGCGATCGACCGGTACGCTCCCGAGGTCGCGGCCACGGCACGAGCGGCCCTGAAGACGCTGCGTGCCCGCTTTCCGGGGGCGCGCGTGATGGTCTACGAGCGCCGGCGACAACTGCCGATCGGCCTGGCACCGTCGGGGCGCGGCGGCGCCGTCTTCTCGATCGTGCTCTATCCCCGCTGGGTCCGGTTCTTCTTCCTCGAGGGCGTCGCGCTCGACGACCCGGAGGGCCGCCTCGAGGGCGACGGCAGCCAGGTGCGCTCGCTCCGCCTGGACGAGCGCGCGGCGGTCCTCGACGATCCGTACATCGTACGGCTCATGGACGAGGCGGTCGACGTGGCCGGCGTGGACCTGACGTCGGGTGACGGACGGGTCGTGCTGAGATCGACACTCCCATGACCGTCGACATCGAGACCGCGATCGAGATCGACCGCCCGCGCGAGGTGGTGGCCACCTTTGCGTCCGATCCGGACAACGTGGCCTGCTCCGTCAGGACGACACGGCGGCCGTGGCCATGCTGACGGCGCGGGCTCGAGGTCGAGACCCTTCGCCAGCAGGTGGCGCCCTCGACCTCGCCCGGTGAAGCGGCCGCGACCAGATATGATTCTGATCGGATGGCCACATCGTCGGTTCGGATCGAGAGTGCAGCATTCGGCCGCACGCGGCGCCGCGACGCCTGGTGGTCCGGACCGGCAGCCACGGCCTTCGGCCTCGCGCTCTTCTTCGGCTACCTGACGTACCGCGCCTTCAACCCCACGTACGTCTGGTTCGACCCGTACATCAGCCCCACGGTCGCGCCGCCGGTCTTCACGCCGGCGGCCGGCTACCCCGGTGCGGTGCCGGTCGATCATGCGTTCTTCGGCGCCTTTCCGTCGTGGTGGCCGCCGTTCCTTCCACAGTCGCCGGCGTTCTTCCTGCCGGCACTGGCCATCGCGTTCCGCATCACCTGCTACTACTACCGCGGCGCGTACTACAAGGCGTTCGCGATGACGCCGCCGGCCTGCGCCGTCGGCGGGCTGCCGCTCCCCTACCGCGGTGAGCGCGCGCTGCTGCTCTTCCAGAACCTGCACCGCTACACGCTCTACGGCGCGCTCGTGCTGCTCGTCTTCCTGTGGTGGGAAGGGCTCTCGGCGTTCTTTCGCGACGGACAACTCGGCATCGGGGTGGGCACCCTGGTCATGGTGATCAACGCGTCGCTGCTGAGCGGCTACACCTTCGGGTGCCACTCCTGGCGCCACCTGATCGGCGGACAGCTCGACTGCTTTACCTGCGACAACGCGGTGTCGCCGCGCTTCCGGCTGTGGCGCGGCTCCTCGTGGCTCAACGAGCGGCACATGGCCTTTGCCTGGCTCAGCCTCGTGTGGGTCGCCTTCACCGACTTCTACATCTACCTGGTCTCGGCCGGCCTCGTCCGCGACCTCAACACCTGGTAGCCTGCGCATGTGGATCGTCCTGGTCCGCCACGGCAAGCCGGGCAGAGTGACCGTGGCATCGATTTCCGGACGCGAGCTCGGACAGTGGGTCCGGCACTACAACGGCGTGGGCATCGCCCGATCCCTTCCGCGCCACAGGCGGCCGGGTTGAGAGCTTTCTTGCTACGCTAGCAGCCCGTGTCCGACGCCCCTCGCGCAGGTCATCACGCCCGACTGGTCAGCGTGCTCTACGGATCGCTGCTGGCGGTACAGGTCGTCACCTTCGCAACCTTCGCGTTCGTCGTCTCCCGCACGGGACCGCTCCTCGGCGACATGGGCACGCTCGTCGGACAGGCGCTCACAGGCGTCGCCGTCGTGCAGCTCGCCGTCGCCGTGCTGATGCTCAGGCCTCGCATCCCGGAACGTCTGTCGAACGTCGATCGGGAGGCCTACTGGGCCACCGCCGCGGCACGAACGGCTGCGCTGCTCGTGTGGGCCGTCGCCGAGGGCGCCACCATCGTGGCACTGGTCGCCTATCTGCTGACCGGCCTGGCGCTCGCCGGCGCCATGGCACTGGTGGCGATCGCCACGTTCGTGTGGCTCCGGCCTGGCGGCTTCGAGGGCTGAGGCGGACGTCAGCGGACGCGGATCAGGACGTCGCGGCTGACCGCGGGGTGATCGCCGACGTTGGCGCGCGCCTGGACGTTGATCACGTAGAGCCCGGGCTCGACGTCGAGCGGCAGGGTGGCCGTGAAGCCGTTGTCCTCGCGGCTCGACAGCTCGCTCGATGAGCGCTCCTCCGTGGCCGTGTGCAGCACGCGGCCCGTGTCGGAGCGCAGCTCCACCCGTGTCTCCACCATGTGTGCCGCTCGTCGTCCGTTCTCGTACACCTCGGCGTACACCGTGAGCGCGTCACCCGCCGCGAACTCGCGTTCGGCGGTGAGCGGGCCCGGCATCAGCGGGCCCAGGTGATCGATCTGCGGGATGGTGTAGCGATCGCGGGCCGAGGTGGACGTGAGCGCCACGCCGCTCATCACGAGCGGACCCGTCGTGAAGTCCGGCACGTCGAGATCGACGACGACGCTCCCGGCGCGCGCCTTGGACCCCGCCACGAGGCGCAACTGGTACCGCCCGGCCGGGAGCTGCATCTCGGTCAGCACCCGCACGCCGCCCGCCTGCGCGAACCGGTGTCGCTCGGGCGAGAGCTCCACCCCCGCCTCGTAGCGCTGCCCGGGATGGACGTCGCCGTCGGCCTCGACGGCCATTGTGGCCATGGCAATCTCGCCGGTGAAGACGCCTCCGTCGTCGATGAACCCGAGCGAAGCCGCGTCGAGCTCCAGGGCCAGCGCCACGTTGGCCTCCCGACCGGGTCCGCGGAACGGTACGGCCGAGGCGCGCAGCGGCACGGACCGGGCCGGCAACGGACTCTGCAGCGCGTCGGCCACCGAGACCGGCAGGGTCGTGAAGAGCCCCTCCTCGTCGTCGGCCTCACCCTTCGGTGCCAGGTAGCCGTCGCGGGTGCGCACCTCCAGCCCCGAGCGACGGACGCGGACGTCCAGCTCGCGGAAGCGCCCGTCGCGGCGTTCGTTCGTGGAGCTGAATCCGAGCAGGTAGTACGTGCTGTTCTCGCGCACGATCTGCGTGAAGTTGCCCTGGAAGTCGTTGGTGGCGAGAACGGCGGAGCCTCCGGTCGCGTTGGCGATGGCGCGCAGGTTCACGGTCTCCGCCATGCTGCCGTCGCACCCGCCGGGCGAATCGCTCACCCTGACGCCGCCGTCCAGACCGCACGGACTGATTGGATAGAACGCCACGCCCCCGCGGGTGGCCGCCGCGATCGCGCGATGGAGATCGTCGAACGCGACGGACTTTGCGCCCCCCGAGTAGTCGAGCACCTCGAAGACGTCCATGCCGATGCCGGTGGTGACGTACAACACCGCCTTCTGCCGCCCGGGAATCGCCGCGATCGACTCC
>Ga0299906_10000410_pt1 | contig 40389 bp, 29 predicted proteins | sample RVTome_14_FD_200259 | JGI IMG/M metagenome (GOLD analysis project Ga0299906, IMG submission 200259) | Soil microbial communities from uranium-contaminated site in the Upper Colorado River Basin, Wyoming, United States - RVT145D125 (version 2) ... | reverse complement strand
ATTCCATGAACGAAGACCCGTGAGTCCCGGCGAGCCTTGACGTCGGTGCGCCATACGATCCTGGCTTCCGCGCGAAAAAGATACGAGTACCCGCTTCGCACATCGACGGTGACCGCTTCGCCGCGGTTCAGAACCGCCTGCGTTACCACGCGGGCGCCTACTTCCGAGAGGTCCTGCACGTCTCCCTGCACCAGGGACGCCTTTTCGTTCGCGAGAAAGATCGACAGGCTCTCCCGGGGAACGAACCGGGGAGAGTTGCGCGACTCGTTGGGCACGAACCATCCATCAGCCATTGGCTCACCTTGACGAGTTGGAGCGAAATCTACGAGCGCCCGTTTGGGTGGTCTTCGCAGAGTTACCGCGGCTGGGGAAGAAAACGTTAGACGTTCCTTCGGCCGCTGTCAAGCCCGGCACGACGGGGGCTGTGGTCGTTTCACCCCATCGGCGCGGGCGACCGTCGTTACATCCCGCTTCGAGACTCGCCGAGGAGAGACTCGACCCTTCGGGCGATGCGGACGAATCCTCTGGCTTCCGCATCTCGTTGGAGCTCTTCCAGGAGGGTTCGCCCGGATTCGGCCGAGCCGACGAGAAGCTCGACCTCGCCTTCGACGAGTCGGGCCTCGAGCTCGAGAGGAACATGTCGAAGCTCTCGAGCCCTGGACGCCGCAAACTCGAGTTGCGCTCGCGCGTCCTGCGCCTCGCCCGCCGCCGCGAGGATCCTCGCCGCCTCGATAGCCACGAGCTCCCTTATGTAGGGGCCTTTGTGCCGGGTCACGACACCTGGAATCACTCGACGAGATTCCACGATCGCTTCTCGGATGAACCGTGACGCCTCAGTCAGGTCGCCCTGGGCGTGTTTCAGGCGCGCGAGCACCAGGCTCGCGTGAGACTTGCCATAGACCGACCGCTGGCGCTGGAAAGTCTCGTTGATGCCGCGAATCCTGGGCTCGAGACCATCGAGCCGACCAAGCTCAATGTCGAGCTCGGCGAGATCGAGCTCGCCGTGAGCCGCATCTCGATCGAGGCCCAGATCGCTGGACGTCGCGATGATCGTCCGTATCGCACTCCGAGCGCTTTCCAACTGGCCGAGGTCGGCCTCGACGGTCGCCAGGAGGTACAATCCATCGACGTCCTTGTAGCTCCCCGGGAGCTGACGCTGTAGGAAAAGCGCCTCTTCGTAGAGCTTCTTGGCTTCCTTTAACTCACCCCGGGCTCTTTGCAGGCCCCCCAGCCGTTGGAGCGCGAAGCTCGCCTCGAGCCGATTGCTGGTTCGCTGGGAAAAGCTCAAGCTCGCTTCAAAGGCCTGTTGGGCGGCGTCGTGCGCGCCCCCGGCCAGAAGCGCAAAGCCATAGCCGTCGAGGGGTTGATCTTCCGCGTCCACAGAGTTCAGAAACGGCCGACCTTTCTCGATAGCCTCGCTGAGTAACCGTTCGAAACCTGCGACGTCCCCTTCATCCCGGTGGAGTATCGCGAGATCCGCGGTCACAGAGCTCACCCAAAGGTATTCCTGCTGGTCGGAATACAGCGTCTTCGCTTGTTCGAGGTAGGCTCGCGCTTCCTCCCAACGGCCCTGCGTGCGCCGATAGTCGGCGAGCACGAGATAGAGATTCGCGTGGTCCAGGGGATCGCCGGTCTTCTCCGAAATCGCCAGGGCCTCTTCCAGTGCGGAGACAGCCTCGTCGAACCGCGCCTGCTCGCCAAAGACAATGGCCAGGGCTCTGAGGTCCGCGCGGACTTCACCGATCCTGCCAAGGCGCCTGTCGATTTCGAGCGCTCCCGAGAACATCTCTTCCGCGGAGTTCAAGTCCCCGCGGTCCCTGTGGATTCTCCCCAGGTCGAAATAGGCGTAGCGGATCGTCTCGTCGTCGCCGACGTTCCGGAGGCGCTCGAGCGCTTCTCCCGCAGCCTCTTCCGCGCCACGAAGGTCGCCCTTCAAATAGAGCGTGAAGCTCTTCGTTCCGAGGCCGCTGGCGATGTCGATATCGTCTCCCACCTCCTCCCAGATCGCTCCCGCTTCGTCGAGAAGCCTCTCGGCGTCGGGAAAATCTCCCTCGTTGGCGGCCACTTGGGCCAACCAGGAGAGGGCGTCCGCAGCCTGCGGCAGCGCACCCACCTCGCGAGAGAGCGCGACCGCTTCCGAGATGGGCCGTCTCACGGCGGCGGCGCTGACGCCGGTGTTCGACCGGGCAATCTCTCTCAAGGTCCGGGCCATTCCGACGGGATTCCCCGCGGCGGCGAACAGAGTCTTGGCTTTCTCGAGAGTCTCGAGAGCGTCCTCGATGTCACCCAGCTCTCTGTGCGACGCTCCCTCCAGCAATAGCGCTTCTGCAAGAATCAGGCGGGCGTTCCGCGCTCGAGCTTCTTCCGCTGCCCGGCGAGCCGCCTCGAGTGCCGAGGGCGAATCCCCGAGGTCATCACGAACCTCGGCCTCGAGCAGAAAGATTCGGGGATCCGAACCCAGGGGCGGTGGAAGCTTCCGCAACTGTTCGAGCGTCTCGAGCGCTTTGAACGAAGGCTGGGCGCGCACGAGCTGAAGGCCGTACTCGATCTCGTCGGGAAAGGAGCTCCAGAGCGTCCGGTAGATGTTCGCGGCTTTCTCGCGTTCCCGCGTGCTTCCCAGGTAGCGTCGGTAGCGGGCTTCGATACCGAGCCGCTCTTTCAACGGCAGCTCCTTCGATTGCTCGTAGGCCTCGGTCGCGAACTCCTGCGCTCGTTCGGTGTAGCCGAGCTCCCACCATGCCTGTGCGAGGACGCTCTGAATCAGCGGGCTGTCCGGCTCCGCCTCCAGCGCTGCCTCCAGCGAAGACTTGGCCTGCAGGTACTCGAATTCACGAAACTCCGCGAGTCCATCGGCGTAGAGCCTCGCGGCCTCCGCACCGGAGGGAAGCGCCGCGGAGCGAACCGCGACCCCGGCCGCGGACGCGAGACCCGCCTGCTCCCGCAAGCTCGTCCCCACCTGCGAAACCAGGTCGAACAGGTCGGTCATCGTACCGGCGCCCCGCACCGAGCCTACGATTTCCGCGCCGTTCGTCTCCTGGAGACGCAGATCGAGCCGGACATGGGCGCCAGCGTCCCCCAGGGCAACGTAGGATCCGAAAACCACGAAATCGACGTCGAGGTGAGCTCGCACGCGCCGCAAGTCCTCCGGCTCGAAACGCTCGCTGCCCGAAAGCGACAGGTCGTTCCTCATTTGCGCTACGCGCTCACCGGGTACGACGCGAAGCTCGTTGCCGACGGCGAGCTCGGAGCCCAACATCTCGGAGAGCGCAGTCGAAAGCCAGGCGACGTCGGGATTTCCGGAAAGATTCTGGAAGCCCAGGACAGCGACGGCGCGCCGTGGTCGCATGGAGCTGACGTCGGGCACCGTATTGCCCGTCGCGCGCTCGCGATTCATCCAGGTGAAGACGCCGACTCCGAGTGCCATCAGCAGGAGTGCGGCGACAAAGAGGACCGGCTTCCGCGCCGCGCGCGGTTCCGCCGTCCTCACACCGTGCAGGGCCTCGATCACCGCGGCCGCGCTGGGAAAGCGGTTCTGCGGATCTCGATTCAGACACTTCAGGATCGCGGCCTCCCAGCTCGCGCTCAGCTTCGGAGCGTGTTTCCGCGGTCGAGTCGGGAGGTCTTTCACACGCGCGGCGGCGTTGACGAGCGGCGACGCGTCCGCAAACGGGCGCTCGCCCGTCACCATCTCGTACGCGACGAGCCCGAGGGAATAGACATCGCTCGCGGGGGTGACTTCCTTGCCTTCCACCTGCTCGGGCGACATGTACGCGGGCGTTCCGATGAATGCACCCGTCTCGGTCACGGATTCGGCCGCAGGGTCGAGAGCGTGACTGCGCGAAAGGCCGAAGTCGGTCACGACCGCACGCAAACGGTCCTTTCCTTCGACGATCATCACGTTGTCCGGTTTGAAGTCACGATGGACCACGCCCGCTCGGTGGGCGGCGTGGAGCGCTGCGGCCATCTGCTCGAGGAGGGGCAGGGCATCCCCCGCGTCCATCCGGCCGGTCCGCTTCAGCCTTCGGCTGAGCGTCTCCCCGGGCAGGAGCTCCATCGTGAGGAAGCTGAGGTCACCGCTACCATCGGGCACCGGATGCCGAAAGAGATCGAAGATGCGGCAGACGTTCTCGTGAGTGACTTTTCGCGCGAGGTGGATTTCTCGCCGGAATCGCTCGATCGATTCCTCATCGCGCGCAATGGACGGACGAATGGTCTTGAGCGCGACCCGCTCCCGGAGCTCGAGGTCCTCGGCCTCGTACACCTCTCCCATGCCCCCGTGGGCGATGAAGCGCACGACTCGAAAGCGCCCGCCGAGGAGCTCGCCAGGAGCAAACACCCCTTCGCTCTTGCTCGCGGGGGATCGGCCCAGGAGCGTTGCCGTGTCGGCTTCGAAAGGTTCGTCGCGTTCGGCGCGGGGATCCCGTCGGCGCGTGGGGTCGTCGTCGCCATCCCGAGCTCGGTCCGGTTTGTCGTCGCGCTCGCGCATGTGGAGAGAAATATCCTGTTTAGAAGCCCGTCAGCCGGACGACGTCGCCCATCCTCGTCCATAGAGACACCACCAGGCGCCGCCCATCCTCTGACCAGTCGAAGTCGAAGAGGAACTCGTCGAAGCGCGTGACTTGAGTTGCGGGTCCGCTGGCGAGGGGCTGTCTCCACAAGTTTCCATTGCGCGAAAAGTAGAGATAGCGGTCCGGTCCATCCGCACTCCATTCGACCCTTTGATGGTCCCACGTGAGTGCCAAGGATTCCGGAGTGTAGGGAAACGTCCTGGAGATGGCCCCTTCGAGGGAGCTCACGGCCAACTCGAGTGGAGTCGAGCGGCCCTCACCGGAGCGGCTCTCATCCCCCGTCATGTAGAGAAACCCGACTTCGTCGCCGCGGCTCGACCAGCCGCCCCCGAAACCGAATTGCCAAAGAGCTCCAGGAAGGTCGCTCGCGCGCGGTCCGATGAGGGGGACCGCGGTCCCCCCATCGATCGACACCCGCGTCAGCACGGGCCAGGTGGAGTGGAAAGCTTCCACCCAATCGTCGTACAGCACCCATCGCGAGTCCGGAGATACCTGAGGTCTCATCCACCAGCTTCCGGCCAACGATGCCGTAGCCAGTTTCAGAAGTCCCGTTCCATCGATGTTGACCCGCCAGAGGCTCGACTCGCCTTCTCGCAGCGAGATGAACACGACGTAGCGACCGTCAGGGCTCACCGCCGGATCGACCTCGCTTCCGGCAGGATCGTGAGTGAGGCGGCGACGGGCCTGGGTCTCGGGATTCAGGACGTAGAGGTCGTAGAGGTCTTCGGTGCCCGCTTCGTTCGAGCTGTATACGATTTCTCCGGAGCGCGTCCAGCAAAGGCTGAATTCCACGCCGGTTCCGGTGAGAAGCCGTTGGAAGCCCGAACGTTCTCCATTCGTAGAAACCAGTATTTCAGAGCGTTCCAGGAACTGATGCGCCACCACACTCTTCCCGTCGGGCGTGAGCCAGGCGTGCTGGTACTCACTCGAATCTCCCGGAATCGCTCGTCGCGCACCGTCGGGGTAGGAAACGAGCCAGATTTGGTCGAGCAGGCGGTCCTGGTCGGAGGCATTCGCCATGAGCGCGCTTCCGTCCGGAAGCCACTGCAGGCGGAGGATGTCGCCCCATGGGGTTTCTCCTATCGGTCGCAGGGTCCCTTCACGGAAATCGAGAGCGTGCAAGATGGATCGCGCCTCGCCTTTGTTCTCGATTTCCAGGGCGAGAATCTCCCCGTCCGGACGGACGGACAGCGCGTTCCCGGGCACGAATCCGGGTATGTCGGCGATTTTGCGCTCTTCGCCTCCACTGGAGTCGCCCTCGAACAACGAGCCAGATCTAAAAAATAGAACCCGCTTGCCGTCCGGAGACCAGGCAATGGGCGAAGCCTCCGAATCGACAATAAGCCTCATGCCGGTGCCGTCCACGTTGGCAACGAGGACCCCCTCGTTCGTCTCGGCCACGACCCGGCTGCGGTCGGGGGAAAACTCGAACGAGCGGCCGTCCACCACGTGCTGTGGAGTACCGCCGATAAGCGGCACCCGGAAGAGCCGGGCACCTCGCGTCCTTGGCGGAGCCACGGAGTAATAGACATAACTGGCGTCCGGCGAGAAGCCGTTGACGCCGAAGAGAGGTGCCTCGCCGTCGAGAGCAGAGGTGAGTCGCACCTCGCTCTTCTCGCGCAGATCCTTGAGCCAGAGAGCCGTCACCGAGCCCTCGCGGGTGATGTACGCGAGATACCGGCCATCGTCTGAAAGCGTTCCTTCCTCGACGGTCCCCCGAGTTGTCAGTTTCTCGATCGCCACCGGAGCCAGCGGTTCGTCGGGGCGATCGAGGACCCTTGGAACAATCAATGCGAGCGCAGAAACAGCCAGGGCTGAGGCGCCTATCGCCAGTCGTGTGCCCGTGAAGATAGCGGCTTTGGTGGCCGAACCCACTTCGAGTAGGTCTTCGAGGTTCCGTCGCAGCGACGAATGGGAAGCGGGCCGCCCATTCGGATCCTTGCTCGTCATTCTCTCGACGAGTTCGATGACCTGGGCCGGCAGTCGCGGCAAGACGGCGCGCAGCGAAGGCAAGGGCTCGTGGAGATGCTGCGCCACGACCGCTACCGGAGTCGGCGCGGTGAACGGCCGAAAGCCAGAGAGCATCTCGTAAACAACGATGCCCAACGAGTAAATATCGCTGCGGCAGTCGAGCCGCTCGCCTCGTGCCTGCTCGGGAGAGACGTAATCGGGAGTTCCGACGAGCATTCCCTGCGCCGTAATCGAGGACTCCTCGCTCGCCATGGGCCGTGCCAGCCCGAAGTCCGCCACGTGGACCTGGCGCGCGGAGTCCAGAAGGATATTCGAGGGTTTCACGTCCCGGTGGACGATGCCTTTCGCCCAGGCCGCTTCGAGCGCCAGAACCACATCCCGGGTGATTCGCAAGGCGTCATCGACCTCGAGCTGCTTCCGGAAGCGGATGTAGTCCCTCAGGCTCTCGCCTTCGATGAGCTCCATCACGATGTACCCCGTCCCATCGTGCTCTCCGAAACTGTAGATACGCACCACGTTCGGATGCTGGACACTCGCCATCGCGCGGGCCTCGCGAAGGAAGCGCTGGTGAACGTCCTCGTCAGCCGCGAGATTCGGAGACACGAACTTGATGGCGACCCGACGGCCGAGGGTCACGTCTTCCGCAAGGTGAACCGTGCCCATGGCTCCCGCTCCCAGCGGGCCGAGGATTCTGAAACCGGTTAGGTCAAGGGCTGCCTCGAACCCACGGGTCCTGGTTCGTCCGGTGCAGGCGCCGGCCTCATCGCCGTGCCTCTCGCCGCAGTCGGAGCAGACGTCTGGCGTCATCGGGGGCCTGCCTCGGAGGCTTTTCGAGCGAGGAGGAGGTATCCGTTCGCCTTCGCGTCTTTTTCCACGGCGTCCAGCGCAGCCAGGTCCTTCTCTATCTCCGCTTTTGTGAGCCGCGACTCCAGTTCCACGTTGAGAAGACCGAGCTTCCTGCATTCGCGCAGGGTCTCCTCGAGCGGCTTGACATCCTCAGCGATGCGAGCAGCGGTAATTCTTGCTCGAAGCGCACGCTCATAGTCCGGTACCCAGTCAAAACCCTTACCGGCGAAGGATTCCAGGGCGAGGTCAATGATCTCACGGGCTTGAGCAACCTTGCCCTGCGCCAAGAGAGCCCGCGCTAGAGCGAGCTCGGCGTAGCCGCCGCGACGGCCCTCCAGAAGTTTTCGTAAGAGAGTCTCTGCTTCGACGGCGCGCCCGGCTTCCACGAGGACGAAGGCCCGCGTGACCTGCGCTTCGAGAACCGCCTTTTCATAGCCGATTCGAGTCGAGTGCGCGATCGCCTCTTCCAGGAGAGCTTCCGCCCGGGTCAAGTCATCCCGGTCCATTCGTATGAGCGCCGTTCCGGAGAGGGCTTCGTAGATGCAAGGACCCTGGCTCATGACGCGACAGGTATCGAGGGACTCCTGGAACAACTGATCGGCTTTCTCCATCTGTCCCCTGGTACGGAGAATGTGGGCGCGCTCGAAGTTTGCGCGGGCCACCCAACTGAGGCTGTCGAGATCGCGGAATCTCCTCGACGCGTCCTCTTGATACTCCAGTGCCTTGTCGAGATCGCCCTCGGCGACATGCAGGGAGGCCAAGCTAACCTGCACTTCCGCTGCCGTCGGTTCGGCTCCGATCGCACGGGCCGTTCCCATGGCCTGCTCCAACACTCCACGGGCCCGGTCGAACTGTTTCTCCTCTTTCAGCCGTTCGGCTGCCGCCCTGAGAGCCCGCACAACCCCCACTCCGTCGCCCGCTTCTTCCAGGATGAGCCTCGCCTTCTCGAAGGCGGCGAGGGCCGCTGGCAGCTCGTCCAGGTAGAAGCCCTCCTCGAGTCGCGCGCGAGCTTCGATCCCTCTCGCCCCTTGCGCTCTCGCTTTCTCGGCGGCCCGACGTGCCGTGGCAGCGACCTGGGCGGTCTGCTCGTCGTTCGGCTCGTCGCCCCACCACGCGAGCTCGACCTCCGCAAGATCGATCCGCGGGTCCTGCTCACTACCCGAAATCCGCTTCAAAGCCGCGAGGGTGGGATTGGAGGAGCTCCGTTGATCGAACACTTCGAACTGCAAGCTGGCAAGGTGCAGACCGTAATCGATGTTGTCCGGGAAGAAGCCCCAGAGCGTCTCGTAGAGTTCGATGGCCTTCTCTCGCTCCAGACTCACTTCGCGATAGCGGGCTTCGATGAAAAGGCGCTCTTCACGAGTCAAGTCCTTGGAAAGCCCGAAGGCTTTCCTCGCCTCCTCGACGGCGTTGCGCTCATAATTCAGTTGGTACCACACCTCCGCGAGGGCGGCGTGCGCCAGCGGATAGTCGGGATCGAGTGCTACGACTTTCTCCAGGCGCTCGCGGGCCCCCAGGTAGTCGAACACCCGGAGCTTCTCGAGACCTTCGGAGTAGGCCTGCGTCGCCTCCGGCGTCGCCGGCAAAGAGGCACGGACCGCGCGCGCTTCCGCCTCCGAGCGCTCGCCGAGCGCGAGTTTCTCCCGCAAGCTCGAGCCAACTCCGGAGACCAGCGCGAACAGCTCAGTCTCCGTGCCGGTCTCCCGGATCGAGGCCATGGTCCCGCCCGCGTCCGTGTCTTGAAGTTTCAGATCCAGGCGAATTTGTCTCTTCCCCGGCTCGCCCAGGGCGGTGTAGGCGCCGAGCACAACCAGATGGGCGCCGGCGCTACTCTGGATGCGATCGAGGGTGTCGCTCGCAAAGCTGTCCGCTTCGGGCAGTTCGAGATCCGATTTCATCCGCGCCACCAGCTCACCCGGGATGACGCGTAATTTCTCGGAAGCGGCGAGCTCGGTGGTCAGCATCTCGGAGAGCGCGGTCGAGAGCCACGCACTTTGAGAATCGCCGGTGAGGTTCTTGAAACCCACCACCGCCACCGCGCGTCGGGTCTCGACGGAGTCGTTGGGAACCACCGGAGGTACCTCACCTCGCGAGAAGAGGAAAACGCCGGCGCCGATGAGAAGCACGCCCACAACCGCGGCCGCGACGATGCGCTCGACGTGCGAGCTCTCCTTCGCGCGCGTGTCCCCTGAAGTTTCGAGAGAATCGACGAGCTCTACCACGGACGAGAACCGCTTCTCCGGCTCGCGTTCGAGGCACCTGAGGATCGCCTTCTCCCATCTCTCGCCGAGATCAGGCACTGCCGTGCGCGGAGAGGGCGGCGCCTCGTTGAGGCGCATCACGGCGGAAGCGAGGGGTGATTCCCCGGCAAAAGGCCGTTTCCCCGTGACCATCTCGTAGAGCACGACGCCCAGGGCATAGATGTCCGTGGCGGGGCTGACCGGCCCTCCCTTCACTTGCTCCGGCGCCATGTAGGCGAGGGTCCCCAGGACCTCACCGGTCCCCGTCAGGGCCTCCTGCCCGCCGGCGAGGTTGCCGTGGGCCACGCCGAAATCCATGACGACGGCGCGGTTCCCCTTTCCGGAGGGCACCAGCATGACGTTGTCGGGTTTGAAGTCGCGATGCACGATCCCTGCCTCGTGGGCGGCAGCAAGTGCGGCCCCCATATGCCGCAAAATGGGCAACGCCTCGGCCGGTGGCATGCGGCCGTTCTTCAGCCTTTCCGAGAGGGTCTTTCCATCGAGAAGCTCCATGCTGAGCAAGAGCACGACACCGTCGGTTTCTTCCTCGTGACGAAAGACGTCGAAGATGCGGCAAACGTTGGGATGGGTCACCTTGCGGGCCAGGAGGATTTCCCGTCGAAAGCGCTCGACGGCTCGCGCCACCTCCTCGCGACCGAGTCGGACGGTCTTCAGGGCGACCCGCTCACCCAGCTCGAGGTCCTGGGCTTCATAGACCTCCCCCATCCCCCCTCTGCCGATGAACCGGATGACGCGAAACCGACCGGCAACGACTTGCTCGGCGCGAAAGCGATCACCGACGTCGTCTCGAGCGGGCGAGGTCGGACGCAGCCCGGTCGCCACCTGATCGTCGTCGGGCAAGCCTACGCCTTTCGTGAGCTCCCGTGTGATGGTAGCCTCGTCGCGAGAGAGCCGAGCCGTGACCTCGTCCGGCTTCTTCTCTCTTCGCTTTCTCATGGACAACCCTGTCGGGGGTCGGTGTGCCAAATCTTGCTGGAGGCCTTTCTCTTTGTCAAACCAAGCAAACAGACGGAGCCCGGCTGTTGAGGGACCGTCGATCACTGAGACCGATCTATGATTTCTAGGGCCGGGGCGTTCGCGCTGGCAAGCCGCCTACAGCCTTCGCGCCACGTCCCACGAACCCTTGTATTCCGTTCGCAAATTCGACCCGTTCGGAATTAGAGTTCTCGCGGATCTCGATCCGACATGAAAGAGATGACCCCGGAGCGCTGGCGGCGCGTGCAAGAGCTCGTTCTCGCCGCTCGCGGCCTCACCGGAAAGGACCGGGAGAGCTATCTGGAAACGGCCTGCTCGCACGATCCAGAGCTATTGTCGGAGGTGAGGGAAGCAATTTCTCGTGACCGATCACCCGATTCCCCCAGGAGCAGCGCCTTCCCAGCACCCGCCAATGAGGATGGCATACCGACTCTCCATCGAGTGGAGGATTCCGACAGCATCCGGGAACATCGCGGCCGACTGTTCGACGACGGCGACGTCCTGGTTCGCCGCTTTCAGATTATCCGCTTCGTGGCTGTCGGCGGAATGGGGGAGGTGTACGAAGCCGAAGATCATGAGCTCGGAGAAAGAGTAGCGCTCAAGACGATTCATCCAAGCATCGTTCGAGATGAGCAAGTTCTCAAGAGATTCAGAAGAGAAGCCCAGCTGTCCCGAAAAGTCACTCATCCCAACGTGTGCCGGGTATTCGACCTCTTTCGTCATCCTGGAGAGAACGGGCAAGACGTCGTTTTCTTGAGTATGGAGTTCATCCCGGGAGAGACGCTTGCCCACCGCCTTCAACGGATGGGACGTTTCGACCTCGATGAAGCTCTGCCAATCATCGAACAAATGACGAACGCTCTTGCCGCGGCGCACCAGGTGGGTGTGGTCCACCGAGACTTCAAGCCGGACAACGTAATGTTGGCTTACAGCGCCGGAACGCCACGGGCGGTGGTCATGGATTTCGGCGTCGCGCGGGCCGTGCCTGCCGGCGAAAGGACGGAAAGCCTGGTGACGCAGGCCGGCGGCATCGTGGGGACGCCAGCGTACATGGCTCCAGAGCAGTTGGAGGGAAATGCAGCGTCCCCGGCGACGGACGTCTATTCGCTCGGGCTCGTCATTTACGAGATGGTCACCGGCGAGAGGCCCTTCGGAGCTCCCGGCTTTCAGAGCGCTATAAGGCGCTTGAACGAGTCCCCCCCCTCGCCCAGGCGGCATGTTCCCGCCCTTCCCTTCAATTGGGAATCGGCCATCATGGCCTGCCTAGAGCGCGAGCCGCAGAACCGCTTGAGTCCCGCTCGGGTCTACGCGAACCTCGCCGTTCCAGGCGAGGGGCCTCCGGTACTCTCAACAGCCGGCTCGGTCGGGCCCGAGACTGACAAACAACTCCGGCGCCCGCGCATTCGAAGTTCTCATTGGATGGTCGCCATGGCTTTGGGCGCCGCTCTTTTGTTTTCCCTGTTTCTCGCTGTCAGGTCGTCGTGGAATTCACGGTCGCCGGAACCGCCTGTCAGTCTCGATTTCGCCGACTACCGGCGAGAGTACTGGAAGAGAGAGCTTGGAACCACGCCCGACACGACTTCTTTCGATGCCCCGGGGGAGGATCTTCACGCGCTGTTCAGTCACATCGCGGACGTGAGCGGGCTCAACATCGTTGTGATGCCGGGCGTCAGCGGGCAGGTATCAGGCCGGTATCACGACCTGCCTTGGCCAGATGTGCTCTCGGTCGAAACGAGCGAGCACGAGCTCGAGTGGTTTTACGGAGAGAACATCGTCTTCATCGGACCTCCGTCGACTCTGAAGCGCCTCTGGGGGACCGAATTGTTGCTCTTCAGCATCGACCGGGAAAACGCCGATAGTCTCTTGGGAACGGTGAGTCCTCTGCTTTCCCGGACAGGGGCAACGGCCGCCTTCGGCTTGACCGCGCGCACGGCCGGCGTTGTCGTGACCGATCTTCCTTTGCAGATCGAGTACATCGCAAGCGTTCTACGAGGGCTTGGCCTCGTGGATGGGTTCGAGGCGATGACTCTGAACCGCATCCTCTGTTCCGACGTTGAAGCTCCTGACACTCGGCGGGCGCTCCACCTGCAGTTTCGCTTCCGCACTGCGGAGCGCCCGGATATCGTCTCGATCAACTGGTCCGACAAGGATGTGAGGGAAGGGTTTTCGGAGTTGGCTCAGCAGGCCGGTCTATCATTGCGATTGCAGCGGGGCGTCGAAGGCGATGTGTCTTTCCAACTCGTCGAAGTTCCCGCGGGGGCGGCGCTAAGTTACGCACTCGGCACCAACGGCCTGGAATTCAGCTGTGACGGACCCATACTGAACGCCTTCTCCAACGACAACATGTCGGACTACGCTACGAAACGGGTCTTCTCTACTCCGGACCCAATGGACGCAAAGGGTCTCGCGTCGGCGGTGGAGTCTACGTTTCTCGATGAAGGCGATCGCCTCGAGGCGCTACCGGCTGGAAGGGCACTCAGTTTCACCGGGAGAGCGTCGACGGGCAGAAGAGTGGCGTTGGTGATTGATTTCTTTTCCAAGCTCATGCGCCAGTAGCGACACCCTCGTCCGGCGGCCGGCATTGCGGGACGCCGCGGTGGAAGTGAAAAGGAGGACGGAGCGATGCCGAAGCTCACACCCTCCGGCCGCTCCGGTGCGATGGTATGCTTTCCCCAAGGCCATGTTATCCCCTCGGATCGTCGAGCTTGCTTCCGACGCCCCAACGGGCGGGTCTCTCCTGGGCGCTTCTGACGGCCTATTGGGGGGCGCCCGCGTTTCTTGGCGCGGTCGCGGTGGCTGTCGTCGTCGGGGGCGCGCTTCATGCGGCGAGCATCCATCGGCTCTTGAAGAGTCGCCGTTTGACTGGAGGCTCGGAAAGCGAAGTAGTCTGCGCAGCAAGGACCGCGATCACGCCATCCGAAAGCGATTCCCTCGGACGAACGTCCCCAGGTCGTTGAATCTCTGGCCGTACTTCGCGAGAACCGGAAGCACCCAGGGAGCGATGAGCTGCCTCACGTAGAACGGCTGATCCACCACGTAGTGGTGAAAGCTGTGCGTGGTCCCGAAGTTGAAGCAGAAGAGCTGGAGCGGCCATAGAAAAAAGGGGCGCAGCACCTGCGTCTCCTCTCGGACGGCCCGCACGTCCTCGTAGTAGTGAACGTTCGAGGAGACGATCTGGAGCGATGCCTGCCGGAGGTAGTTGGGGAACACCCAGGCTACGGCGAGAACCTCGATCGCTCCCGGAACGGGGAGTCCGAGGGCGCGGCCTCCGAGATAGCTCACGAGCACGGCGGCGAAGATCGGATAGACGGGTAATGCCGCGAGCGCGAGCGAACGGCTGCGGAAGCCGGGGATCTCCTCCTGAAGTCGCCGAGCGTTGAGAAGATACGCCATGGCGCCGTCGACCATCACCAGTAGGCGCCTCGGTCCCAGGGGCTGACCGAGCCCGAGGAGCCGCTCCTCGACGTCCGTCGCCGTTCCTGAGGCTCGGTGGTGGTGGAGGTGGATCTTCCTCCGGTACCACCCGTGGATCACGTTTCCCCGGAAGACCCAGACTCCAAGCATCATTAAGTTGTGGGCGAGAGGCCGGCTTTGGAAGTAGAGGAAATGGATCAAGTCGTGCTCGATTTCGTGAAGGATCGAGGCGAACAGCGCGTTTCCGAGGATGACCACCGCAGCGGGAGCCGCTCCTATCGCATAGAGCCACCCGAGGCCGACCATACCGGCGAGGGATGCGAGAAAGAACAGAGCGCCCAAGGCGTCGCGATGGGCGAGCGCCGGATGGCGTGCGACGAGCCTCGCCTCCCCTCTCCGGATCCAGCGGCGGATTCGGCGCTCGCGCTCCACCTCGGGCAGGTGCCGCCCCTTCGGCATGTTCGATAGGATAGCATCCATGAAGCGACTCTTTCTTCTCCTTCTCGTACTTCCCCCGCCTGCTGCAGCACAGAGGAAGGTCACTCTGATGCCCGACGAAGCTCTCGAGGCGATTCGCGACGAAGTGTCGGGAGCCGCCGCCAAGACCACGGTGAGAGAGCTCGCGCAGATGCACCGCGTCCAGGCTTCCGAAGGCTACCACCGGGCCGCCGAGCTCATGAAGGAGCGCGCGACGGCCTTCGGGCTCAGCGGCGTCGAGATCGAGAAGCTCCCCGCCGACGGGGAAACCCTCTATCGCCACTTCCGCGCCTACTACGGCTGGCGCGCGGAGGCCGGCCGCCTCTGGGAGGTCTCGCCGAGGAACGAAAGGCTCGGGGACTACGGCGAGATGAAGGTCGCGCTCGCGGACTACAGCCAGGACGCCGAGGTCACGGCGGATCTCGTCGACGTAGGCCCGGGCGCTTCCGCGGGCGACTATCGCGGGAAGGACGTCCGGGGAAAGATCGTGCTCGCGGGGGGCTCGCTTGCCGCGGTTCACCGCCACGCGGTCGAAGAGCGAGGCGCCGCCGGAATTCTAAGCTACTTCCCCAATCAGCACACAGGCTGGTCCGGCGACGATCCCGATCTCGTGCGCTGGGGCCACCTCGATCCGGCCAACACCAAGAACACCTTCGCGTTCATGACGAGCCCGCGCCAGGCGCGGGCGCTCCAGGCGCGACTCGCGACGGGCGAGACCATCCGTCTGCGGGCGGAGGTGAAGGCGCGTCTCGTTCCCGACTACTTCGAGGTCACGACCGGCATCATCCCCGGAACCGATCTCGCGGACGAGGAGATCGTCTTCACTTGCCACCTCGATCATCAGAGCCCCGGCGCGAACGACAACGCGAGCGGGGCCGCGGCAATCCTCGAAGCCGCCCGAACGCTATCGCTCTTGATAAAGACCGGGGCGCTCCCGCCCCCGAGGCGGACGATTCGCTTCGTCTGGCCTCCCGAGATCTCGGGAAGCTTCGCCTACCTCGTGAGGCGGCCCGAGATCGCGTCCCGAATGAAGGCTGGAATCCACATGGACATGGTGGGCGGGGCGCCGGCCGCCACCAAGTCCGTCTTCTTCGTGTCGCGTCCGCCGGCGTCGATCCCGAGCTTCGTCGGCGACGTGGGGGAGGTCTTCTTCGAGTACGTGAAGGACGGAAGCCGGCGCGCGGCCTCGCGAGGCGATTTCAGCGACGCCATCCTCTCGCCCGAGGGAACGAAGGAGGATTTCGTCGCCGAGATGCAGGCGCTCGATCTCGGAAGCGATCACCAGGTCTTCGGCGACAGCGCCTTCGGGATCCCCATGCTCTACTTCCACGACTGGCCCGACGTCTATATCCACACCAACAAGGACGTTCCTGAGAACCTCGACGCCACCAAGCTCCAGCGAGTCGCCTTCCTCGGGGCCACCATCGGCTACACCCTCGCGAGCGCCGGCCCCGAGGAGACCCCGGCGCTTCTCGCGGAGGCAGTGGGCCGGGGCGCCATGCGCCTCGGAGCGGATCGAGCCCGCGCCCTCGCCGACATGTCCGCCGCCGAGGGCGAGGCGGTCCACTCGTCCTATCGCGAGGCGAGGAACCGGATCCGTCACGCGCTTCTCCGTGAGAAGGACGCACTCGGCTCGATCGTGAAGTTCACCGGTGCCACGATCGATCTCGGACCATGGAACCAGAGCCTCGAGTCGATCCACGCAGGAGACGCGATGGCTGCCCGAACGACGTACGACGCCCTGTGCCGGGCGCGGAGGCTCTCGCCGCTTACGGACGACGCGGTCGAGCCAAAGCCCACGGCCGCAGGCTCGAGAGTCCCGACGAGAAGCGAGAACGTCCCGGGACCGACCAACCTGTATTACTACGATCACCTCGCGGCGACGCTGGGCCCGGACATCCCGTCCGTATCCCTGGACGAGCTCGCACAGTTCGAAGTTCTGAACTTCACCGACGGCCGCCGTACGGTCGCCGAGATCCGGGACGCGGTCTCGGCCGAGCTGGATCCCGTCTCGATCGAAGCGGTGACCGAGTATCTCGAGCTCCTCGCCCGCGCGGGGGTCGTGCGGTTCCGAGAATGATCTCCTTCCGGAAAGCCGTGGTGCTCGGCGCCACCGGTCCGACGGGGATTCATCTCACCTCCCGGCTCCGCGGCCGGGTCCCGGCGATTCGCGTCGTCTCCCGCTCGTCCGGGAACCTCGAGAAGATGTTTCCCGAGGCCGATCTCGAGCGCGTGGCCGTGGACGTTCTCGAGGAAGACGGCGCGGGGTATGCCATCGAGGGCTGCGACTTGGTCTTCGACTGTATCGGGCTTCCGAGCGAGCTTATGGATCGCCATCCGAAGGTGGCGGAGAACGTGGCGGCGGCGGTGGCGAAAACCGGCGCCCGGTGCGTCCAGATCTCGAGCTACTGGGCCTACCTTCCCATCGTCCGGCTTCCCCTCGACGAGAGCCACCCGCGAGAAGGAGGTCCGCCCTGGGTGCGATATCGGAGGGCGGCGGAAGACGCGCTTCAGCGCGAAGGCGCCGCGATCGTGAACCTTCCCGATTTCTACGGACCTCACGTCCATACGAGCGTTCTCCAGAACGCGCTCCGGGATGCCGTACGGGGAAAGTCCATTGACTGGATCGGCGCCGCCGACGTCCCGCGCGAGCACGCCTTCGTGCCCGACGCCATGAAGACCGTGGTCGACCTCGCCCATCGCGAGGAGGCCTACGGCGAGCGTTTCCTCTTCCCCGGCGCCGGTCCTCTGACCGGACGACGTCTCGCGGAGATCGCGAGCGAGCACCTGGGCCGCGAGGTGAAGTGTCGTGCCGCTGCCCCTTGGCTTCTTCGGCTCGTCGCCCTCTTCAACGCGGAGCTTCGGAGCTTCCTTCCGATGGTCCCGCACTACGCGAGGCCGATGTCCTTCGATGCCGGAAAGCTCGAGAGACTCCTGGGAACGGCGGAACCAACGGACTACGAGCGAGGAATCCGCGAGACCCTCGACTGGCTCCGTTCGGCCGCGAGCTAGACCGGATCTACTTCCAGAACGCGGGGTCCTGATCCCGCACCGACTGCGGCACGAAGCTCATGTCCGGATCGAGGCGAAACCGATTCGTCTCGATGCTGATAACATGTGCCCCGAACTTCTCCATCGCCTCCTGCTCCTGCGGGGTCATTGCTTTCATCGTCGCCGCACCTTCCGCCATCACCTTGTCGAAGTCGGCGAAGGACACGACGGAGCCGAAGACGAGATACGTGGGAGAAGGCATTCCCGCCACCACTTCGTAGACACGGTAGGCGACGCCCGGCGCGACCCGCCCGGCAGCGGCCCCGTAGGCCTTCGCCGCGGCCTCGAAGGCTCCCTCACCGCCGGGTCGGACGTGAAAAGTGGTGATCTCGAAGAAGCGTTGCCTGGCAGTTTCGGGAAAAGCTCCGTGGCTCAAATCCTTGCGACCCACGGTGTGGAGGTTCCGGAGGCCGGTGATGTGCTCGGCATCGGCCCTCGAGAGTCGTGACAACTCGGCGGCAAGCGCCTCACCGCCCTCCTCCATGCTTTCCGCCGCCTTGGCGTGCGAGTCGTAAGGCGTCACGAACCATACCTCCGGGCTGCCGGTGAGTGACGCGAGGGCGATATAGGGAAACGCCGATTTCGCCTTCTCCAGAGCGACCGGCCACCCCCTTTCCGTGGCGGTGTGCTCGCTCGCGTGACCCACCTTGACCTCTTCGATCTGGATCCCCAGCACGGCGGGCTGGCTCGTCGGAAGGTTTTGCCCGAGAGAAGAAGCGGCCCCGGCGCCGAGCAGTATCGAAGGAAGCACGAAGCGCGCGATCGCGTTCATCATCATCATCATCTCCTTTTCGCTCTGACGATTTCGGTAAATTTTTGGGTGGCATTGCGCAAAACGCAGTCCGGGAATTTGTCATGAGGCGAAACGTTTGTCAATCCCCGGAGCCGTCACCTCGAATAGAAATCGATTACCGCTTGGATCGCCCGGCGGCAGACGGAGCAGAACGCCTGGCTTCTGGTGAACATGATGCAGTCGACCTCGGGCCGGTAGTACCCTCTGGCCTCGTACATCGCGCCCTCGAACGCACCCACCTTCCCCAGGTACTTCTCGACTTCGAAGAGCCGCACCTCGAACTCCCGGACTTCGCGGAACAGGGCCTCCATCTCCGCCTCGGGGCGGCCCTCGGCCCGGATGCGCGCCCGGCGCTCCTGAAACTCCCGGGCGCGGGATTCGAACTCCTCTTTCTGCCACGGCGTCGGCAGCGGTGTCTCGGGGTCGACGAGGTCCTTCCACTTGAGCTTCTCCGGATCGATAAGGGCGGTCACGTTCGGCTCCCAGGGCTCGGTCCTGACGGTCGCGGGCGCGTAGGCCACGGGAGAGGTGTAGTACTCATCGGCGAGTCCGGCGAAGTGGTGCGCGAGCTCGTGGACGAAGACGTAGGGTGCTTCGGCGCTGTCGGCGGCGACGGTGCCATAGAGACCGAGGATTCCTCCCCCGCCGTAGGTCTCGTTGTTCACCACGATCTCGACGAACTCGTACGGCGCGAACGAGGCGACGTCGCGGAACGCCCGGTTGTCGAACGTGAGCACGTAGCGCTCCGAGCCAAAAGCGTCATAGGTCGTGCCGAGAGGCGAGCGTCGATGAATGCCACTCGAAGGGCGGGAGATTCCTGACTCCGCGGCGGGGGGACAAAGGGCCCAGACGTTGAAGTCGCCTCGCCGTTCCCGGAATGGCGAGGCCTGGAACAGGAGCTCCGTCAGCCGGCGCGCGTCCTTTTCGAACTTCGCGAGCTCGGACGCCGTGTAGCCGTCGCCGAGAATGAGGAAGTCGACCTTGGCGTCCGACTCCCCGTTCCTCTCGATCTCGATGAGGGCACCGGGCGACGCCGGCTTCGAGCGATCGAGGAAGGGATCCTCGGGATCGACGAGCGTCGACCAGATCTCGCGGAAGGCATTGTCGGCGTCTCGCTTCTTGAGCACCACCTGCACCGGTGCCGCGGGGGCGGGAAAGCGGAGCGACTCGTGGAACGTCCGGTTCACCCTCGTCGCTTCGTTCGTCGTCTCCCACTCGCCGTAGATCGAAGCGAAGCCCCGGCTGAAGACGACGCGGTTCGTCCCGCGGTCGACGACCTCGAACAAGTATTTGCCGAGGTTGGTCTGGTCGATCGCTTGCCCCGGGCTTCCGGGCCAGGGAATAGGCTCGATGACGATGCGGTCGACGCTGAAGATCTCCGTCGTCGCGTTCCCGCTGTGGTAGTAGTCGAGACGCATCGTGGGCGCGGCGGCAAGCAGGGCGGAGAACAAAACGCTGGCGATCATGGCGTCAACGAATCGCGATCGGCCGCCCCGGCGAGCCGGTGGCGCCCTTGAATCGAATCGGGGTGAAAACGAAGAGAAACTCGTAGGCCTGGTCGCGCGCGAGCTCGTCGAGCCTCAGGCTCTCCAGGTTGAAGATGCCGTTCTTCATGATGAGCTCCTGGTGGACGGGATAGGCGAGCTCGGGATTCGGGCTCGGCTGGACCTCGGTTCCTGCTTGATCGCCTCCCACCATCGAGGCCTTCCGCTCTACGACCCACTTCGCGACCTCGAGGCCGATTCCCGGAGGCTCGTGAGAGTACCTCGACGGATTCGTCCAATATCGCGCCCAGCCGAACCGGAAAAGGAGCGCATCTCCCGGTCGCAGATCGGATTCGGACATTCCCTGCCTTTCGAGAGCGCCGCGCACGTCCTCGACCGTTACCTCGTAGCGGTTCGGGAGACTCTCGACGCCCGCGTATCCCGCAACGTCGATGAGGATTCCGCGGGTCACGAGGGGCTTCACGTTCTCGACGCCGAGTTTTCGAAGCCCATAGGGGTTGTACATCTCGTCCCCGGTGAAGCCGTTGTAGTAGACGTCCTTCACCGCGCCGTCCGCCATGGTCATCCGCATCCCGATATGACCGGGCCCGTCGAACTGCGTTCCCACCTGGCCGATCTCGGCGCAGAGGAACTCGTCGTTGGCGATGAGGGAGTTCGCTCCCGGAAACGAGTAGGTCGGACCTCCGGGACTGAGCAGGGCATAGGTCCTCTGTCCGAAGCTCGGCATGCTCTTCTCGTAAACCTCGCCCACCTCGTAGATCCTCCCGGTTTTCACCAGGCGAACGGCTTCGAGGACTTTCTCGGCGGTGATCCAGTTGGAGCCTCCCGCCTGGTCCTCCGGGCCCCAGAGAAGGTTGGGCCACCAGGGGCCGGCGTCGCGGGTCTGCGCGTGAACGGCCCCGGCTGAAAGAGCCGCCACCAGGATTGCGAGTGTGAGTTTCATGGTTCTTTCCTCGGGAGGACTATAATCCCGCCCCATGGCCGATGAAACCCGGGACGAGGAGGGAGCGCTCTTTCACGCCGTCCACGAGATCTTCAGCGAAAGGATCCCGTTCAACAAGCTCCTCGGGATCAGTATCGATTCGATGTCGTTCGAGAGCGCTCGCATCCGTCTCGACTTCCGCGACGAGCTCGTGGGGAACTTCCTTCGCGGAAGCCTTCATGGAGGCGTCGTCTCCGCGGTCCTGGATCTGACCGGAGGGCTCGTGGCTTTCCTGTCGGCGGCCAAGAACGCGGCGGGAAGCTCGCACCAGGAGAAGCTCGAGAAGCTCGCGAACGTGGGGACGATCGACATGAGGGTCGACTACCTTCGCCCTGGAACCGGCCGGCACTTTTTCTCTTCCGCCTACCTTCTGCGCTCGGGAAACAAGGTCGCCGTGACCCGCATGGAGCTCCATAACGATGAGGACAGTCTCATCGCCGTCGGAACCGCCGCCTACCTGGTGGGCTGAGATCCAGCGTCCTTTCAACACTTTGGCGTTTTCGCCGAGCTGAAACGACATAGCTTCCTAGAAGGAGTGCTCCCTATGATTCATTCGCTGGGTTTGTTGGTCTTGCTGTCGATCTCCGCAGGCGCGCCGTACGAGATCCTCGACTGTGATCAGGAGGTCGCTCTCGCCAAGAGCGCCGGGCTTTCTCCGTGGAACGAGGAGGCGACCCTCTACATTCTCGGTCCGGGCGGCTACGTCAAGGCGAAGGAGGGCACGAACGGCTTTTCCTGCATGGTGGGCCGGAGCGAGCCGGGGACACGCTGGCCCGTCTGCTTCGACGCCGTCGGCTCGGAGGCCATCCTCCCCCGGCACATCCGCGAGGCCGAGCAGCGGTTGCATGGCAAAACCGAGGAAGAGGTTCGCCAGGACACCGCGCGCCGGTTTCTCTCCGGCGAGTATCGCGCTCCGAGCCGCACCGGGATCTCGTACATGCTCTCGAAGGAGGCCATTACTTCCAACGGACGGGAGCTCATCCTTGCTCCCCCCCACCTCATGATCTACGCTCCCAACGTGCGAAGCGAAGAGATCGGCGTCGTTGCCAACCACGCGCACTCGCCGATGGCGCTCTTCGAGGGCGATCCGCACGGGTACATCATCGTGTTCGTTCGCGACACGCCGGTGGAGCTGAAGTCGCTCGGCCCGCTGCCGAAATGACCGAGGAAGAAGATCGTCTCGTCGAACAGGCGCGCGCGGGCGATCGGGCGGCGACGGAGGCTCTTCTTTCCCCGTGGAGAAAGCCTCTGTACGGGTACATCTATCGCATGGTCAACAGGCGTGAGGACGCGGAGGACCTCCTCCAGGAGACGATGGTGCGCGCCATCGAGCAGATCCCGAGCTTCCGCGGCGAGGCCCCGTTCAAGAGCTGGCTCTTCGGCATCGCCACTCACGTGTCTCTGGACCACCTGCGGAGAAAGAAGCGATGGCGGGTCGAGACCCAGCTCGAGGGCGAAGCTCGTGCGCGCGCCGACCCGGATCGCATGGCGGAGGTCGCGGCGATGATGGCGCGGCCCGATTTCTCGTTCGAGATCCGCGAGCACATCGCGTTTTGCTTTTCGTGCCTCGCGCGCTCCCTCGAGCCCGAGAAGCAGGCGGCGATATTCCTGAAGGAAGTGCTGGGTTTCACCGCCCAGGAAGGAGCCTCGATGCTCCGTTGCTCCGAGCCGCAGTTCCGCCACCATCTCTCCGCTGCGCGAGGCTCGATGATCGAGGCCTACGAGGGAATGTGCCAGCTCATCAACAAGACGGGGGCCTGCTGGCAGTGCCGGGGCCTTCGCGAGCTCGCCCCGGCCTCGAACCAGGGTCCCGATCTCGTCCAGATCGAGGTGACACCCGGGGTCCCCGTCACTCCCGAAAGCCTCTTCGAAGCCCGTCTCGACATCGTGCGCACCGCGGATCTCGAAGAGGGGCGAGCCCGCAGGCTGCACGAGGACTTCTTCGAGGCGGTCACCTGCGCCGAAGAAGCTCTGTCGACGTGAACCGGTGGAGAGAGTCGGAGATCGTTACAACGAGCGCCACAGCCTCCAAACCTCTGTGAGAATTGGGTTTTCTCCCTTGGCAACTTCCTGGCGCTGTCGGCGAATCTGACGCTCTCGGATGCGTCGAAAACGGGTCACGCCGGAACAAATCGTTCCTGCGGTTACGGTTCCGAGCTAGGCACGAGTTTTGCTCCATTCATGGCAGAAGTTCTTCCCCAACGGACTTCGAGGAGGAACGGATTCCAATGCAACGACCAAGATTTATCGCCCTGGTTGCGTCTTTGACGCTTTTGTCGGCTGCCGCCGGGGCTGGCCCTATTACTTTTACCCAGGTTCCTACTGTTTTCAACAACCCAGTCGGAATCGACTACCACGAACCGACCGGACAGCTCGCTCTCTCCGTCAACTACCCGACCGGCTCCCCTCTAAACTTTGAGCTCGTCCAGCCAAACGGCACGCACGTGCCCTTTTCTACCGCGTCCGGTTTCACCGACGAGGTGAAGATCGCAACGGTTCGCTCCGGAAACATGGGTGGCTTCACCACCGGAGACCTCTTTACCGGCAACGGCGTCGACGGTCAGATTGCGAGGATCTCCGCCGACGGCTCTTCCGTGTCCGTCTTCGCGGACCTTCCGGGGCTCGGCAACGGGCTCATGCGCGGCTCTTTGCACGTGGACCGGACCGGCGTCTTCGGCGGTGACCTGATCGCGGTCACGACCGAGGGCCAGGTGTGGCGAGTCAACTCGGCCGGGGGAACATCACCGGGGCCGCTCGCGAATGTGGAAACGCATCTCGAAGGCGTTCTCACGGTGCCCAACAACCCCGTGTTCGGGCTCCTGGCCGGACGGATCATCGCCGGCGCCGAGGGGCAAAACCTTCTTTATGCCATAGACTCGTCGGGCGACGTCGATTCCTACAACGTCGGGATCCCCATCGAGGACATCGACTTTATCAACGCCAACGAGAACTTCTTCGGCGTGAACTTCGGAACGGGACGAATTCTCACCGCGAGCGCCAGCGATTTCGCCTCGCTGGTGGGCGGGATCCTTCTGACCAGGGAGTTTCCTATTCCCGGAACCACGGGGCTATACAGCCTGAGCTGGGATGCCATGAGCATGAGCCCGGTGGTCAGCCAGCTCGCGCTCGGCGCGGGCTCGGCGACCGTCGGCCAGTGGGAGCACGTGACCTTCGCGCCGTTTCAGGTGAACGCTCCCGAGCCCGGATCGCTCCTGCTTCTGCTCGGGGGGCTTGCCGGACTGATGCGTGCCCGGCGGAGGCAGCGGTAGCAGAAACCTAGCCCGATTGGACGGACGGCCGCCAGCCGAGCTCGTACGGAAAGGTCCGCACCAGGCGCGCCAGACTGCGCGGCAAGGGGAGGGTTCTCGGAAGCGGGTTTCCTCGGACGAACAGCGCTTCGAGGCGCGGAAGAGCCGCGACTTCCGGCGGGAGCGCCGCCAGCTGGTTGTGCTGCAGGTACAGGTGCAGGAGCGATTGGAGTCTTCCGATCGCGGACGGGAGAGAGCGAAGGCGGTTCTCCGCGAGCCCGAGCTCTTCGAGACGGGACAGTAGACCGATCTCCCGAGGAACGCGCGCGATTCGGTTACGGTTGAGCTGCAGCGTTCTCAAATCCGGAAGCCAACCGATCTGATGAGGAAGATCTTCGAGCGAGTTGTCGTTCGCCTCGAGCACTTCCAGGTACTCCAGCTCGCGAATCCAGTAGGGGATCGCTCCCAACACGTTATGGGACACGTCGAGAGTCCGGATGGCCCAAAGCGCGCGGACGGGACGGGGCAGAGCTTCGAAACGGTTGCCCACCAGGTAGAGCCTCTGGAGCGAGCCGAGCCGCGAAAGCCCTTCGGGAAGCTCGCGAAGCCGGTTGTGGCTGAGGTCGAGAAATCGCAGATCCCGCAGCTCACCGATGGCGTCGGGGACGGACTCGAGACGGTTCCCTTGAAGGTGGAGGACCTCGAGGCGCGGCATCCGGCCCAACTCGTCGGGGAGCTCGGCGAGGCCGCATCCGTTGAGATCGAGCTCCTGGACGTCGGTGAGAAGCGAGACCACCGCCGGAAGCCGGTGAAAGCGATGAAAGCTCAGGTCGAGCCGCCTCCAGGGGGCATCCGGTCTCGTCGCGACCTGGGCTTCGTACTCGAGGAGAACCAGAAGGTCCTCGACCGCGCTCTCCGACGAGTCCGCCGCCATCGAGCCGAGAGCGCGAGTGGCTTCCCGAAGGACCGAGAGCCCTCGACGCGCTTCTTCGTTGCCGGTGTCGGCGGTGAGGACGGACTCTAGCGCCCCGACGGCGTCTCGCCAGGGATCGCCGGTGATTCGCCGGAGCGCTTGCGCGTTGCGCTCCTGCGAAGCGCGCAGGGACGGAAACGACGAGAGGGCTCGAGCTCGATGCAGCCGGGCGAGCTCCTGCGGAGACAGGACCGTGTCGACGGGCTCGTGGAGGCGATGTTCCCGCCGTCTTTTCCGGTGGCGCCGGCTCATGCGGATCTCAACCTCCCGCGAAACAAATTATACCCCACGCTTTGCGTAGCGGCCCATCGTCCCGTCGGCGTGAATAATGAAGACCCGGTTTTCCTGGCGGAACGCCGGAGTGGATTGAGACGCGCGATAACGCGTTCAGCGATTCGCGCTCACGTATCGATGGCAGCGGACGCAGCTCAAGGTGACTTCCACGTAGGCCAGAGCCACCGCCTCGTGGTTCTTGCTCCCCGCCGCATGCAAGAGCCGGTCGGTCGCGCGGAGGAACGTTTCGCTCTCGCGGACGTACTCGGGGGTATCCATCACGTTCCAGTCCGCGGTCTCGGCCACCGCCTTCAACCGGAAGGCCTGGTCGCGCGCCGTCTCGAGCTCTCCCAGCACGACCGCGTCGAGGAGCCGGTGAGCGTATCCGGCTTTGGCCTTCATCAGCGATTCGACCGGACCCTGCCTCGCGGTTTGAAAGACGGAAAGAACGAGGAGCGAAAGAGCGAGCACCGGATTGTTCATCGATGAACCTCGAGGCGAAGCCTAGCACACGCGCGGCTAGCGATAGAGTCCGGCCACAAGCTCGCCGTATCCGTTGAAACGCGCCCCTCTCCAGCATCGTCTCCGTGTCCTGCGGCCAGGGGTGAGGGACGTCGGGATCTCGTCCAGAGCGGGTCCGCCAGCGGGTCGAGAGCATCCGCCTCGACGATACCGGAAGCGAGGGTAGTTGCCAAACGCTATACTGGCAAAAGAGTCCTTGTCTCGATGGAATCCCAGGAGGGAGGGGATTATGAAGACGGCGACGGCGACATGGGCGGCCGGAGTCCTATTCCTGCTCGCATCGAATCTCCTGACCGGCCAGGAAGCCGAGGAGGCCACCAAGGCGGGGAAAGCCGACGATCTGGCGGCGAAGCTGGAGCAGATGCGGGACGATTACCAGGAGCTCCTGGCAGAGTGTTGGGGAAAGGGTTACTACCTCCAGGAAGAGGGCGGCGAGGTATGGCACCTATCCGAAGCCCCGGACCCGAAGTCTTGCAAGAAAGCTGAGTCGCTCAAGGACGATTACCGGGCGGGCTACAAAGAGCTATTGAAGCTCGACCGAAGGCGCGTGCTCTTCGAGAACATCCCCAAGTATATAGACCGTTGAGCGCTCGTCGGCCCCAATCCGAATGCGCTCACCCGATTGAGCCGCGAGGCCTACTTTCGATACACCTCGGAGCGATGCCCAAGAGTGACGAAGATGAGCTCGCTTTGCTGAATCTTGTAGATCAGTCGCCAATCGCCCACTCGTAGCTTGTACAGTCCTTTGAACTGGGCTCCTTTGAGGGCCAGCGGAGAGAGTTGCCCGAAAGGCGTCCGGTAGAGCTCTTTCAGCTTGCTCTTGATTTGCTTCTGGGCGTCGTTGTCAAGACCATCGAGCTCCTCGATGAAGTGGTGGAGGTAGAGGATCTGCACTACTTCCTGGCACGGCGCCTCGAGAAGTACGATTCGTGACGAACGGGCTTGTCGGCCTGCTGGCTCAGGACCCGCTGGGCTTTCGTGCCGAAGTAGAAGTCCTCCATCACCTCGCGAAGAGCGTGCTCCGCGAACTTCCCCACCTGCAGAAAATGCGCCTCGCAGAAATCGCGGAACTCCTTCGCGAACTTCTGGTCCACTTTCACGCTCAGAGTCGTGGTTGCCATAGTCGCAGTATACTTATTGTGACTGCGGGCTGCAAGGACCGTGAAGGGCTTGCTCGACGGCGCTTGAGCTGCTCGGTCTGGGACGACCCTCGCAAAGCCATCGCATCAGTTCGTGAGCAATAACGCCTTTTGGGGTCATGAGGATCTGGACTTCGAGACCGCGGACCGAGTCGGCGATGCGGTCGAAGGCGCCCTCGAAATCGACGAATGGCGGCCATGGGAAGCTCTCGCGCTCGCCGGCATCGTCGGCGCGGGCGCTCTCGTCTTCGCGTGGTGGAATCAGCCTTCCGGCTGGGAGATCCCCCTTTACGCGGTCCTGGCCCTGCCGTACACACTGGCTCAAGCTCTCGCTTCGACGCAGGAACGGCCGCAGGTGACAGCTCCGTAGAATCAGAATGGAGTTCCGCGACTCTGCCATTCCGAACGCATGCATGGCTGGCGGCTCGCGCCTGCCTGCGACCTCAACCCGGTGCTGGCCGCATCAAGCCGCGCGTTCGGTGCGCAGGATCGACGCGTCGGTATGAGCACCCTCGCGCCGCAGACGGACGATCCCGCCGGAAGAAGTCGCAGACGGTTGCACGCCCGGTGAACTCTCCTAGCGCGGATCCGTCATCGCGGTAAAGAGGTACAGTGTAAGCCCGTTCGGCTCGCGGAGGCAGAAGCTCCGATGACCCCAGGACTGATTCTTCAGCTCCTGCTGGATGGGAAGATTTTTGTCGAGAGCTTTGCGGTGGAGCTCCTCGACGTCTGCCACCTCGATCACCATGAAAGCGCCCTGGGGTGGCCGGTCGTCAAATAGATGGGATGAAACTCCGCTTTGAGGACGTGCCAAAACTTCGATGATCCCGGACGCTGCCCCGAAAAGCGCTCCGCGATCGTCGGGACCGCGGTCCCAGGAACCCACGACCGGGAGCTCCAGGTCATCTCGATAGAAGGCAACGGTCGACTCGAAGTCCGGCGTGAAGTACGCGAAGCGAAACTGGGTCATGACGGACGCTCCGCACATTCTCGGTATCCAACCGAAGATACGCAACCCCGAAGCGACCTTCGAAATTTGACAAGGATCTGCGAGTGCGGCGCGAAATTTTGCCCATCGTTTCCGGAGAGCGGCTCGTTGCTTGGAGTCTGGGACGGGCTCATCAACGAGTCGCTCCAATCGGGATCCGTTTTCCTTGGGTTAGCGCCTTTCATTTCGCTGGGGAACCGGGCGACGGCGTATGGAATTCCCCCCAAAGCGAGGGTCCTCTTTCGTCGCAACTCACTGAAGGAGTGGGCGTTTTCATTTCGAGCGCTTGGCACTCATCTTGCTTCGTTTGCAACGAGCCTTGCCAGGCACCCAGGGGTACGAACCAAAAATCTTGCTTCACCGAATCACGCCCTTTCGAGCCATCTCGAGAGCGCTGCTCTTTCTTGGCGCGCTCGCCCTCGGATGGCTCCTCGCGGTGGGGCCAGCCCAGGCGGCGACCTTCGTCGTCAACAGCAATCTAGACGACGCCGCCGTTGGTTCGACCAATGACGGGATCTGCGATTCAGCTCCGGGGGCCCCCGTCGTATGCACCCTCCGCGCGGCTATCCAGGAGGCGAACGGAGTCGCGGGACCCGATATCATCGGTTTCAGCATCGGTAGCGGTCCCGTCACCATCGTCCCCGGCTCCTCCTTACCCATCATCTCGGAGCGGGTGACCATCGATGGCACCACGCAGCCGGGCTTCGCGGGAACCCCGATCGTCGAGGTGGATGGCACGTCGGCGTCACCTCCAGGTGTGCTCAATCTGAACATTGGCAGCTCCGGCAGCACGATCCGGGGGCTCGTGATCAATCGCGCCAGCCTCAACGTTTCAGCCATTCGAGTGATCAGTTCATCGGACAACGTCATCGCCGGGAACTTCCTGGGCACCGACGTGACGGGCACCTTGGCGTTGGGGAACAATGTCGGCGTCAGGATCGGCGGAGGCTCTTCCGCAGCGGACAACAACCGGGTCGGCGGCACCGCTGCGGCCGACCGCAACATCATTTCCGGGAACGCCGACGACGGCATCCAGATTGAGGGCGGCACCGGCACCGCCTCCAACAACGTGATCCAGGGCAACTACATCGGCTTGGATGCGACCGGCACCGTGGTCCTAGGCAATTCGAGCCAGGGCATCTCGATCCGGAGCGGCGCGGCGAACAATACTGTTGGCGGTACGGCGATCGGCGCTGGCAATGTGATCTCCGGCAATAGCAACGCCGGGATCCAGATCCTCAACACCGGGACGACGGGAAATCGCATCGAGGGGAACTTCATCGGCACCGATGTAGCCGGCACAACCCCCTTGGGAAACCCGGTCGGCGTGTTCCTCCAGGCCAGCAACAACCGAATCGGCGGCACCACGGGAGCGGAGCGGAACATCATCTCCGGAAACACCGTCGACGGGATCCAGATCGTGGGTACCAGCACAACGGGAAATCTGGTGGAAGGCAATTACATCGGTCTGGACGTGACCGGCACCGCCGCCATGGGCAACACCAATCAGGGTGTCGTGATCTTCAATGGCGCTTCGGGGAACGTCATCGGAGGTACTGCGCCCGGCGCTCGCAACGTGATCTCGGCAAACGGCAACGACGGAGTCCTTCTCGGCGGCGTGGGGACGACGGGTAATCGAGTCGAGGGGAACTTCATCGGCACCGACGCCACCGGCATGGCAGCGTTGGGAAACCTCCGAGGTGTCGAGCTCGACGCTTCCGGCAGCGGCAACTTCATCGGTGGAACGACGCCCGGCGCTTCGAACCGCATCGCCTACAACTGGAGCAACGGGGTTCAGCTGACGCCGGGCGCCGGCACGGGGAACCTGATCAGCTCGAACGAGCTCTACTCGAACGGCGGCTTCGGTATCGAGGTGGGACCTGGCGGCGTGAACCCCAACGATGCCGGAGACGCCGATACCGGACCGAACGACCTGCAGAACTATCCTGTCCTGAGCGCGGCCATGACCAACGGAGCCGGGACGGCGCAGATCGCGGGCTCGTTCCAGAGCGCTCCGAGCACGATTTATCGGATCGAGTTTTTCGCGAGCGCCGCCGCGGATCTCAGTGGCTACGGAGAAGGAGAACGCTATCTCGGCTTCACCAACGTCACGACGGACGCCATGGGAAATGCCGTCGTCGGAGCAAGCCTGACGACGAGCCTGGGCGCGGGCGAGCTCGTCACCGCGACCGCGACCGACCCCTCCAGCAACACTTCGGAATTCAGCGCCGCTGTCACCGCCGTTGACTCCCTGGCGGTCACCACTACCGCGGACGTTGTCGACGGCGCCACCACTTCGGTAACGGCATTGATCGCCAATCCCGGAGCCGATGGACGAATCTCGCTTCGAGAGGCGATCCAGGCCGCGAACGCCACCGCCGGCACAGACACCGTTCGCTTCGCCATCCCGCTGTCCGACCCCAACCACGTCTACTATCGAGACGATTCCATCCCAGGGTCGCTCTCGCTCGTGGTCCCGACCTCTCTTCCGGACGCCGACATCATCGACTTCGACCCCGACTACCCGGCGGGCCTCGCGCGCAGCTGGTATCGCATCCAGCCCACTTCGAGTCTCACCGTGATCACCGGCGCTACCGTCCTCGACGCGACCACCCAGCCTGGATTCATCGCCGGCGGGCCGGTCGTCGAGCTGAGCGGCGCTGTCGCCGGCAACGCGGACGGGCTGGCCCTCGTGGGGGCCCCGGGTAGCACCATTCGCGGGTTCGTCATCAACCGGTTCGTCTTCTCCGGCATCGGGATCCTCACGAACGGAAACCTCATCGAGGTCAACTTCATCGGCACCGACGTCGCCGGAACCGGAAGCCTCGGGAACGGTTGGGGGATTGCTCTCAACGGCGCCAGTAACAACACCATCGGCGGCACGGGCGCAAATTCGGGCAACCGGATCGCCTACAACAACGATTACGGCATCGCCATCGCCGGGACCGCGACCGGAAACTCCATCCTGGCGAACTCGATCTTCTCGAACGTCAACCTCGGCATCGACCTTCTCCCCAACGGCGTCACCGCAAACGACGCGGGCGACGCCGATACCGGCCCGAATGATCTTCTGAACTTTCCCGTAATCGCATCGGCCCTAGGGTTCGGAGGCACTTTGACCGTGAACTTCACGCTCGACGTGCCCGCTGGATCGTATCGGATCGAGTTCTTCAAGAATCCCTCGGGAGCGGATCCGAGCGGGAACGGCGAAGGGGAATCCTTCGCGAGCTCGATCAACGTCACGCACTCCGGAGGTGGGCCGGTAAGCTTCGATCACAGCTTCCTCGGCGCCATCGGGGATGTAATTACCGCAACGACCACGAATTGCACCGACGGCGCCGCCTGCACCGTTTTCGGGAACACCTCTGAGTTCAGCAACGCAGTCACCGCAGCCGGAGCGGTCACGATCTCCTCGGCGGTCAACCAGAGCTCCACCGTGGGAGGGTCCTCGACTCCGATGGCGATGATCGACATCCTCGACGCCGGCGGGGCGATCACCGCGCTGAACGACATCCGGATCCGCATCCCGCTCGCTTTCCCCATGAGATGGGACCCCGCCGCCACCACGGCAACTCTGGGTGGTCCGGCCGCGACCAAGGTCGCGACCCAGGTGAAGGGATTCGAGGACGCGGGCCACACGCTGGTTTTGAACGTGACCTCCAATTTCGCTACCGGCGACCGGCTCACGGTGAGCGGGCTCAAGTTCTTCTCCTTCACCGCCCCGGCAGCGGCGGCGAACCTGGAGCTCGAAACCGAGAACGGCGGCCTCGCCACCGCTTTCGACGACAAGACGATCGAGATCCTGCCGGGCCTCTTGCCCACGCTGTCGTCCGACGACGACCAGGCCTTCGTCACCGGACAGCCGCCGGTCCTCATGGTCCCGCTCACGGTATCGGAAGGGACGACCGCCTCCATCGTCGCCTCGAAGGATATCCGGGTGCGCATACCCTCCTCGTTCAACATGACGTGGGAGCCGGGCGTGACTTCGGCCTGGATCCTCGGTCCGGCTGCGGGCAAGGTCAGCTCCACGGTCAGCTTCGTCGGCTCGGATCGAACTCTGGTCATCGACGTTCTCACACCTTTCGTCACTGGAGACTTCATCACCGTCTCCGGCCTCTACTTCAAGCCCCTGTTGGCGCCCTCAGCTTCCTCGAACCTCGAGCTCGAGGTCGACGATGCCGGAACCGTCATCGACCTCGACGACAAGACCATCCGCGTCGACCTCGCCACCGACGTTCCCGTCTTCACTGCGACCGCGACCGACCTCCAGGTGAAGCTCGAGTGGGTCTTTCCCGCGGGAACCTGCGACTTCGTGCGGATCGTCCGCGATACCGCAGGATTTCCTGGTGCCCTGGACCCGGAGCTCATCACCGATGTGCCTTGCGGCGGTCTCGCCGGAACCAAGGGCTCGCTCGTCGACTCGCCCCTTTCGAACGGCACCACGTACTTCTACTCCGCCTACGTCGACCACGGCTCCGGCTACACCGCAGGGAAGTTCGTCAAGGCCCGCCCATTCGACACCCCGGTCACCGTCCACTGGGCCTATTCCACCGGAGCGGCCTCCATGGCCCCTCCCGGCCTTCGCTTCCAGCCTCCCGACAGCTTCGTCTACGCGGTGTCGAACGACAGCATCCTCCACTCGATGCGCGGAGGCGCTTCGGGAGGTGACTGGCCCGGGCCGTGGAAGCCGTACAAGCTCGGAGGGCCGGCCCAGGCCCGGCCTCCGGTGGTCTCGTTCAGCGTCGGCGGCGGAAACGGCGCCGCATTTCTCGGCTCCCAGGATGGACGGGCCTATGCCGTGGACGTGGTCAACGGCTCACTCAAATGGGACGAGCCCCTCGCCTCGATGCTGCAGGCGGCGCCCGCCGGGCATTTCCAGTATTACAACCCCGCGGCGTTCGATCTCGTTCTCGTCGGCACCCGCAACGGCTCGGGCGCGAACTCCTTCCGGGCGCTCGAAGCGCACACGGGAAACCCCCGATGGGCCTTCGTCAACTCCGCGGGTCAGAGCGGCGATGGGGCGGCGATCGGAATCATCAGCGGAAGCGCGGCGATCGACTATGTCAACAACCGCGCCTATTTCGCGTCGCGCGTTCACCCCACGGGGAGCGCCCGTACCCTCTGGTGCGTGGTCTTCAACGGAACCACCGTCAGCCGGCTCTGGTCGGTACCTCTCGGCGATATCGACGGGAGCCCCATCCTGATGAACGGCAGGGTCTACGTCGGAACCAACTCGGGGGTCGTTCATGCCCGCGACGCCGCAACCGGCGCCGCACATTGGTCCTATCCGCTGGGCGACGGGCCCATCAAGGGGTTCCCGTTTCCCCGGGGAACGAACCAGCTATTCCTCTCCACCAACACGAAAGTCTGGTCCCTCCGCGACAACGTCACGTCGGCATCGGTCAGCCCCGGCTGGCCGGTGACCACCATCCCCTCGCCTTCCATCCCACTGTATGTTCCGGGAACGACACACGTGCTCGTGGGCTCGGGCGACGGAAAACTCTACCAGATGAACGTAGTCACTCCCCTCCCGGCAAAGAGCGTGGTGCTCGGCGATGGGAGTGCCGCGGTGGGCGTCCCCACCATGGATCTCCTCCGCATGCTCCTCTACGTCGGAAGCGACGCCGGGGTGGTCTACGCCGTGACCTTTCCGCTTCCCTAGGTTAGAGAGGAGCAGTTCTTGCTGTCCGGCAAACGCCGTAAGGCGGACCCCGCTCGCTTGAGCGCCTTGTCGACTGCCCGTTGCAGGCGGCTCGCATCCGTTTCGGGATTGCGTCCAAGCCGGCAGGGCACGACGGGGAATTTGAAGTGCCTTCTCCACACGTGTCGGCCGACGGCCACAATGAGCCGTCCAAGCTCCTGCGCGAGTCGACCCGGCACGACGTCCATTACCCAGACATCGCCGAGGCTCGAATTCGAGATCCGCGGGAGCTGACCCTACACTTCATCGCGTCGCTACGAGGAAGATGCGGCGGAACGGGAGGAGCGTCTTTCCATCCTTCTCTCGAGGGTACCGGGCACGAATGCGCGTCCGGTAGTCCGCGAGGAACGACGCGACCTCGTCGACGCTCAGGCGATCGAGAACCGGGCGGAGGGCGGTCCCCTTGAGCCATTCGACCACAGGGTCTTCGCCTTCGAGCACGTGGACGTAAGTGGTTTCCCAGAGGTCGATGTTCGTCGCGACCGAGCGCAGGATCTCGTAGTACCGCGGCGGCTCCATCACCGGCCACGGGCGAAGGCAAGAATCGAGCCTCTCGCGCCAGGGTCCGCCACGAATCGTCTCCTCGACAGAGGTGTGGATCGGAGCGGTGAAATTGAAGGGGATCTGCACCGCGAGAACCCCCCCGGGAGAGAGAAAGCTCGCGAGCCGGGGAAACAGGATCTCGTGGCGATCGATCCAGTGGAGCGCGGCGTTCGAAAAGATGACGTCGGCTGGCTCGTCCGGAGTCCAAGCCTCGAGATCGGCCTCACGCCATGCGATCGCCGGGTAGAGCGCTCCGGCCTTCTCCAGCATTGCGGGTGACGAATCGACGCCGGTCACCTGCGATTTCGGCCAGCGCGCGGCGAGAAGGGCCGTCGCCGTCCCCGGTCCGCAGCCGAGATCGTAGACCGAGCGCGGGGTTTCCAGGGAGATGCGCGCCAGCAGATCGATGGCGGGACGCAAGCGCTCGCTTCCGAACTGGAGGTATTGAGCCGGGTCCCAGGTTGGCATCGTAGATTCCCAGGCTGCACCATTATCAGGTAGGACCCGTCTCATGCATCCCGGAATCTTCGTCATCGCCGTCTATCTGCTCTTCTACTACGGGGCCATCCTGATCGCGGTGATGCTCCCCATCAGCTGGCTCCTGCGAACGCGGCCCGGCTCTCCGTTTCGCGTGGTGGGCTTCCTCCTGACTGCGCTTGCCGGCGTGGGTGCGTTCGGATGCGGTTTCTACTGGTGGGCGTTGGCCTCCAAAGGCCCCCCGCGCGAGGGAATCCCGCTTCAGATCGGCAGTGTGCTCTCTTGGATCGCCGCCTTCGCATTCGGATGGTTGTTCCTGTATGGGCTCGGGACAGACATCAAGCCTCCCCCGCCGAGCGATAGCCGTACATCGAGATAATGAGCGCCGTTTTCTCAGGGGTTCTGCCGGAGGAGCTCTCCGCGTCGCCCGAGCGGCTGGCTCGGTTCGAACGCGAAGCAAGGCCTCTTGCTTCCCTGAACCACCCCCACATTGCCACTCTCCACGGCCTCGAGGAGGTCGAAGGGCGTCGCTTCCTGGTCATGGAGCTCATCGAGGGACAGAGCCTCGTTCCCGGGGACGACGCGCGAGAGAGCGGGACGCGGTGAGGTCTTGCGCGTTGGCCCTCCCTTACGAGGACGGTTAGCGCTCCCGTTGGGAGCTGGCCGCCGCGGCCTCCAGGTCTCGGTGCACGCTCAACGACAGGTTTCGAGCCACTCCTGGAAAGCCAGCAGGATATCGTACTGGTCGCTCTGCTGACTGCGGTTGAGAAACTCGGTGAGAACGGCGGGCGTAAGCATGGGCAGAGCGAGACTGGACTGGGCCGCGACGTACTGCCCGTGCTCCAGATGGTACATGAGAAGCACTTTTCCGTCGTAGCGCCAGATTTCGGGCACCCCGAGCGCCGCGTAGGTAGGGAACTTGGTCAGTGAATCGTGGCTCACGTCAATCTCGACCACGACATCGGGAGGGGGGTCGACGCCGAAGTCGATGTGGATCTTGTGACCGATGACCGGGGCGGTCTGGACGTAGAAGCAGGCGTCAGGCTCGCTGCCTTTACCATCCTCCTTCTTCTTCATCGTGGACGAGCCGAAGGAGAGAACTCGAACGCGAAGCCGGGCGCTCAAGAGGGCGACGAACTTTTCGACGAGACGGCTGTAGCTCTCGTGCTCCGATGAAAGGGTCGTGATCTGAAGCGTCCCCCGGTCATAGCTGAGACGCCGGCCGCTCGCGTCACCCAGATCCTCGAGCAGCGCTTCATAGTCCTCCCAGCTGACGTTGCGCAAGGTCAAGGTGCTGTCGGCTGGCAGCTTTTCGATGATCTCGCGAAAAGGAATCGTCTGAGTGCTCATCCATCGCCTCTCGGAGCGCCACTACTGCGGTCGATTGAAGTATAGCACCTCCTCCAGTGCTGTCTCTGAAACTGTCGAACGGGAACCCCACCTCTGTTCCGAGCGTGATTCGCCTTCGTCCTTCACGCGCCCATTCAGCCGCAGAAATGAGGGAGCGGCTCCTGGCCCTCCGCGCCGAGCTCCGGTGATCCCGGCTCCGGCGCCATCATCGGATTGTTGCCGGGCGCCTCCGGTGGTACCCTGACTTCAAGCCTCTACATTCCGACCTTTACATTCCGACCTTGGGCGAGATCTACGACGAGTTCGAGCGCGATCTGAAGCGGTGGCGCGAGCGCTATTGCAACCGGCCCGAGCTCGAGCTCCAACACCTTCTGCTCCTCGCGCTCGAGAGAGAGCAACTGGTGACGGTCGCTTACCGGAACGAGCTCATGAAAGAACGGATCGAGGAGCAGGATCTGCCCGGAGAGTTGAAAGAGGTCTTCGCCCACAGCCTCGCCTGGGCGTGGAAGGACGAGGAGCTCCATGCGATTTACACCCGCGGGCTCCTGATCCGGCTCGGAAAGCCGTCGTTGAAAGTCCGGGCGATCGCGCAGCAGCTCGCAGGCATGGTCGGCGGCTGGTCCAGCTCCGTCGAGCAGCACGTTCCCTGGTTTCGAGCGCCGCTGTCGAGAGCGATCGCAAAGCTCGTCGTGGCGCTCGGCTGGCTCTCGGGGAAGGTCCCGCGAGCGGTTCGTCGCGAGCTCCGCTATCTCAGCTTCCGTGAGTTCTGCCGGATGCAGGTCGATGCCGAGAAAACCGCCGCGCTCTGTTGGAAGCGTATCGGGGAGCTGTCGGCAGCCGTGTCGGGCCTGGATGATCGCGTTCGTGAAGAGTTCCACAGAATGTGGAGCGACGAGGAGAGCCACTGTCGCGTATTCGAGGTGATCGCCTCGTCGCTCGAGACCGGCGCCTCCAGAGATACGGTCATCGAGGAGCTGCGCGAGGCGGGTGAGTTCTTCCTGCCGCGCGCCCAACGCAGCGGAGCGCTCGGCCACCATCCCCTCGGAAACGGGGGCCGGGTCATCGTGCTCCAGGGAGACGAGAGGACCACGCAGACCGAAGCTCTGCGGCGGATTCTCGCAGACGTCGGGCTCGAGACGATCCTTCGCGAGAAAGCGCGGGTTCTGGGAAAGAAGATTTCCGAGCTCACCATCCACGTCAAAGTAACCTTCATGATGGGATACGATCGACGGCATCCCGAGACCATCACCCATCCAGAGCTCATCGAAGGCCTCGCCCGGCGGCTTCGCGAGCTGGGAGCGAGCGAGATTCTCGTCGGCGACGGTCGAAACCTCTACGACCGCTTCTTCCACAATCGGACCGTCAAGGACGTCGCCTCCTATTTCGGGCTCGACTCTCCTCTCTACCGGGTAGTCGATCTGACGGAGGACCAGGTCCCACATGCCTACCCTCGAGGCACGACGGGAGGCACTCTGAGCCGGAGCTGGCGGGACGCGGATTTCCGCATCGTCTTCGCCAAGATGCGAAGCCACCCCGTCGACTTCACCCACCTCTGCCTCGGGGGGCTGGAGGGCCTCGGGGGACGTCTGGACTCATTCCTGTTCTTCGAGCGCCAGGCCCATCGAGACACGGCGCTCCTCATGCCGCTCACGGAGTTCCCTCCCGATCTCGCCCTCATCGACGGATACGAATCCGCCCCCGACGGCCTCGTCGGCATCATCGCCTGCCCGAACCCGCGACGTCCCCGGCGGCTCTACGGCGGCTGCGATGCGCTCGCGGTCGACCTCGTCGCCAGTCGACATCTCGGTCTCGAGCGGCCGCGGGATTCGTTCGTTCTCGAGGCCGCCTGTCACTGGTTCGGCGATCCGACACCGCGCATCGAGATCGTGGGTCCCGACGAACCCGTAGAAGGATGGCGTCATCCCCATCACAACGAGCTCGCGGCCCTCCTGAGCCTCGTGGCGAATCCCATGTATCAGTTCGCGAGCTTCCGGGGAGGCGCGTTCCTGCCACCCATGGACGAAACCGCTTTTCCCCGAAAAGAGCGGGAGGGCATCCTCCTCCGCTTCGAGCGTCGCGGGATCCAAACGCTCCTCGGAATGAGACGCCGGGCGTGAGCCAGAGCGTCGCCGTGATCGGCGCCGGCGTGGGCGGGCTCGCGGCGGCGATCCGACTGGCCGGGCGAGGCTACGACGTCACCCTCTTCGAGGCGCGCGGCCGTGTGGGAGGACTCGCCTCGGAGCTCGAAGCCGCGGGCTCGACTTTCGACGGTGGACCGTACGTCCTCCTGGACCGACCCGGTCTGGAGTGGGCATTCGGCGAGCTCGGCCTCGAGCTCGACCGCGAGCTCTCGCTCGCCCGCATCGATCCGGTGTACGAGGTTCGATTCCCGGAAGGTCCGGTCATCCGCTTCCACGCCGACGTCGATAGGACCGCGGAAGAATTAGATCGTGCGTGGCCTGGGTGCGGCGTGCGGTTTCACGATCTCGTCGGAAAGCTCGCGCGCATCCACCGGGATACGCTTCCGCTTCTCTTCCTCTCTCGGCCCAGGGCACCACACCTGTTACGCCACGGTGTTTTCCGGCATGCGGTCTTTCTGCTTCGCGACCTCGACACCGTGCTCCGCCGGACGGGCCTGCCGACGGAGGTACGGCAAGCTCTCGCGATCTGGACCCACATCGCGGGGCGCGATCCCCGGGAGGCGCCGAGCCTTCTCGCGCTCGTTGCCGCCCTCATCCACTCCCCGGGAGCGTACTATCCGGAGGGAGGGATGGCGGCCATCGGCGACCGGCTTTTGCTACGAGCGCTCGCCGTCGGCGTCGACGTCCGGGTGAAGACTCCGGTTCAGAAGCTCTTGTTGGGAGACCGGTCTCGCCCGCGAATCCGGGTCGATGGCGAAGAGATCCCCTTCGACGCCATCGTCTCGAACGCCGGCGGTCTCGGCACCTATCTCGGCCTGGTCGAGGATCTACCGGCAGCTGCGAGACGGCACCTGGAGGGGCTGCCGCTGCAATCGCCCGGGATCTGCGTTTACCTCAACGTGAAATCGAAGCCCGAGCCGCCCTATCTGCGCTTTGTCCTTTTCCCCGGCTCCGGAGGCTGCCGGCTCTTCGTGCGGCCGGGAGCTCTCGGTGGCGACCCCCGAATCGCGCGCCTCATCGCACCCGCAGAACCCGGGGAAGAAGAGGCGACGCTCGCGCGCGTGCTCCGAGAAGACTGGTGGAAGCCTATCGCCGGCGATAGCGAGATCGTGGCCACGCGAACGCCGACGAGCTGGGCGCGCGAGTTTCGTCTCTATCGAAATGCGATGAACCCGGTGATGAGCAGAAGACTGCTGCGGGCCGGGAGACTCTCGCATCGCAGCCCCTACTTCGAACGTCTTTACCTCGCGGGGAGCGCGACTCCCCCTGGACAGTGGGTCAGTTTCTCGGTCATCTCGGGTATTCTCGCCGCCGACGCTCTGAGCCACGATCTAGGCTGATGCTCGAAACCTCCGTAGCCAGGCTGTCGAACGGCTACGGGCTCCGATACTCGCGTCTCGGAGAAGGAGGGGGCACTCCCCTCGTGTTGCTCCACGGCTATCCGGAGAACCTTCAGATTTACTCTCGACTCGCGCCGCTCCTCGCCCGCGATCGGGAGGTGCTGGCGTTCGATTGGCCGGGGCTCGGCGGAAGCGACACCTGGGGCTCGGGGGCCTCCCCGGTGCAGATGGCGGAGCGACTGCTTTTGGTGCTGGATCATTTCGTGCTCGATAGCGTGAACCTTTTCGGGATGGACATGGGCGGGCAGCCGGCTCTCGTCGCCGCCTCGCGCTGCCCCGATCGGATCGCGAGCGTCATCGTGTCGAACTCGCTGGTTCTTTGGGACGAAGAGACCTCGTGGGAGATTCGGCTGCTCCGGCAGCGGGGCTGGAATCGGCTGCTCATCGAAAAATTTCCCCGTTTGGTGTTCTACCGGGCGAGACGCAGTTTTCTCGCACGAGGCACTCGACTCTCCCCGGAAATCGAGGCCGATTTCTGGGAGCACTTCCGAAGGCGGGACGTGCGTCTGTTCCTCTCCAGAATGTGCGCCGGGTATCAGGGCCTGTTGCCCCGCCTGCCCGCCTACTACGAGAAAATCCGCTGCCCGGCGCTCATTCTCTGGGGACAGCGTGAACGCCACTTCCCCCTCGCTCACGCGGAGCGTCTCAGGAAACTCGTGCCCTCGTCGGAGCTCGTCGTCGTTTCCGGAGGAGAGCACTGGATGGCCTGGCAAAGCGCGGCGGTCGTCGCCGAGAGCGTCCGTCGATTTCTCGATAGCCCCGTCCGCGCCGAGCGGACGTGAGTCGAGCGG
>Ga0299906_10000409_pt1 | contig 40427 bp, 40 predicted proteins | sample RVTome_14_FD_200259 | JGI IMG/M metagenome (GOLD analysis project Ga0299906, IMG submission 200259) | Soil microbial communities from uranium-contaminated site in the Upper Colorado River Basin, Wyoming, United States - RVT145D125 (version 2) ... | reverse complement strand
ATTACTGTTATAACGAACAAGAGCAAAATCCAGATTTCCAAGTCCCGCACTCCCCGCTGCCAAAATCTTCCCATCGGGCTGTATCGCAACCGCATACGCAACATCGTTGCCTCCTGAAAAATCCGTGGTCACTTTTCCATCCAAACCAACCGGATCAAATGTCGTATCCAGGCTTCCATTACTGTTATAACGAACAAGAGCAAAATCCAGATTTCCAAGTCCCGCACTCCCCGCTACCAAAATCTTCCCATCGGGCTGTATCGCAACCGCATACGCAACATCGTTGCCTCCTGAAAAATCCGTGCTCACTTTTCCATCCAAACCAACCGGATCAAATGTCGTATCCAGGCTTCCATTACTGTTATAACGAACAAGAGCAAAATCCAGATTTCCAAGTCCCGCACTCCCCGCTGCCAAAATCTTCCCATCGGGCTGTATCGCAACCGCATACGCAACATCGTTGCCTCCTGAAAAATCCGTGCTCACTTTTCCATCCAAACCAACCGGATCAAATGTCGTATCCAGATCCCCGGGAGCCCCTTGAACCAAGCCTTCAAAGGAAAGACAAAAAAAGATTAGAATAAACCCGAAAATTGTAAAACGTTGAAAAATCATTAAAAAATAGCACTCCTTTAAATTTTTTCAAATTAGCCAAATTTTCAAATGTTAAATGAAAATTCTGAAAAAATTATAACACAATTTAAACCCTTATACCTACACCTTTTCACCCCTCCCTTTCAAATTGGTAACCGAACGTTACAAAAAAAGAAAAGTCAGCGGAACTGCCATCTGGGAAGGGATCCGTAAAGTTTTCCGTTCCACCCATTTGAAACAGGAAATTCTCTCTGATCAGGTAGCTAATTCCAGCGGTAATTTCACCCACACCATCTTCCAGAATAGGGGAGTTTATCCCGTGAAAGGGGGTGGAAAAGTATTCAAACTGTGTCAAAATGGAAAAACGTGGAATTGGCCGATATTCCATGGCTAACATTCCGCTAAAAAAAGGGGCCAAATCGAGGCCCGTATCCATAAAATCACCCGTTGGGAATACACCGTTCACGTTGGAATACCATACCCACTTTTTTCCAAATCCCTTTTGGACGGCTAAACCCAACCCCACATCCGGGTCCCCGCTTCCAAAAGATTTTGCGGTATCTCCTGTTGGAACCTTTAAAGCCAATCGAAGGGCAACTGCAGGGCGTGTTTCTCCTTCCTTTATCGCCACCCATCGTGTGTTCAATATTAAATCCCCTAAACCCACATCATCTTCCTCCCCTTCAATAATTCTTTGTCCGTTTAAATCAATTCGGTAATCAAATTCATTGTTGATCAGCTTCACCCGACTAGGGTTTAAATGGGCAAAAGCATCTTCTACGCTTTCAATAAAAGAATTTAAAAATCCGTCAAACCGATAAAAAGCCGGAACTTCAACCCCAATCTGAAAACGATCCGTCAATCCGTAATTGACATTTAAAGAAAACCTTAAGGTTTCATGTTTGATGACCCCATTTACCTCTGGGGTTTCTTCTAACAAAATCGCGTTGGATTCCACAAATTCAGTTTTAATTTGCCACTGATTTTTTGAGAGTGTTTTGGCAGGGGTGGCGACCATATTCAGAAAATGATTGGCAACGGGGGCATAATTCCGTGCGGGGAGGGGGCCATGCCCCCATTCAGGGTCAAAAGCTTCCACCTGGCATGCTGAAAAAATAAAAATACTGAGGCCCATTAAAATCCAATGTTTCATAAAAGATCATTTCTCAATAAAATTGTACTAAAAAGGATACCCCAGACCCAAAAATAGGGTCATCCCTTCGGGCCCAAACCCCGCATCAAAACGCCCCACCACATTGGGTCTAACCAAGGCACGGATTCCAAAACCCGGATTCACCTGTAATTCATCCAAAAGATTATGAAATTTTCCAAAAACCCTTCCGATATCCACAAAAGTGGCAAGCTCCCAATCGGCCAAGACCCCAAAGAGTCTAAAACGAACCAAACGAAACCTTTCTTCAATACTTAAAAGATAATAATGGTCATCCACAAATCGTCCATCCCCAAAATTTCTCAAGGTATCATCTCCACCTAAAGTCGCCTTTTCATAAAAAGGCGTTTTACTTCCAGTGGTAAAAAAAACCGCCCCTCGAAGAACGGTAACAAAAAGACTATCCCTCATCGGGAACCATTTCCTCGCATCTAATCCCGTCCCATTAAAAAGATGGTCCCCATTGTCCGCATTGAAAACCTGGCCAACCTCCGTGTAAAATCTCACCAAGGAACCCAAAGAGGGGATATCGAGTTCATCCCGGGAATCAAACGCCAACACCAGTCGGTGGCCCAATACCAGCCCCCCTCCGGCCCCCGGAATGGATGGAAATTCGTCTTTGAAAAAAGGTTCATCGGGAACACTACCTCTTCCGATGGATATCCAGCGGAGACGTTCTCCAAAAGATAAACGGAAATGGTCAAAAAAATGGTGTCCCAGCAAAAAATCATAAGCAAACTCCCTTTGGGTAAAATTACTTTCGTTTTCATCCAAACTTTCTGCGGTAAAACCGAAAAAACGTCTTGTGGAATCCCGGAAGGCGGTCACCGATGAATAAAACAAAAGTTTTTCACCTAAAAACTTTGGTTTTGAATATTCAAAAAAAACCTTCTGATCAATTCCCGTAGAACTCGAAACAATGACCGCATAATCTTGATTATCTTCGCCGAAGTAAAAAAACCGAAATGCTGATTTGAGACCAATAAACTCATTATAAGTTAAAGAAGGGGCTAAGATGGCATACACATCATCATCCTCATCCTCGAAAAGAACGGTAACCAATGTTCCATATTCCACCCCATCATTTCGGGAAGTTGAAATAGCGGGAACGGGAATGATTTTTTTTTTAGCAAAGACAACGGTGGAAAAAAAACAAATGCCTAAATAAAGAAACAAAAAGCAAAGAAAACCAAATTTATAATTTAAATTCTTAAAATTTTTTAAAAAATCCACTCGTCCCCTTTATTTGCCCCTAGGGCTAAATCAGGTCCTCTTGAGTTTGAAGTAAACGAAAAACTAAACAGGTCAAGTTTTTTGAGGCCAATTGGGTTTGTTGCTTTAAACGGTAAAGCTCGAAGAAAGTCAAGGGATGGGAAAATAAATAAGGAACCCCAGACCAGAAGCGAAAAGACCCATCAGGATGGATGATACGGTCAAACTCCACTTCTAGATCCTCATCCAGAAGGTCAGAAATTCCCCGGAGCGCCAAAAAGGGGATCTGAAATCCTTTTGCCTTTTCACCTATGACAGCACTCTCCATATCAAGGGCCACGGCATGGGTTTGTTTGGCCAAAATTTTTTTATCCTGAGCCTTCTGAACCATATGGTCCAGGGTCAGGATTAACCCCGTATAAACATTAAACCCTTTTTCTTTTCCTAAGAAAGCTAAAGACCCCTTCGGATCCACCAAAGAATCCAATTCATGAAATGGATACCCAGATAAGGATTTAAAGGAAATAAAATGATTCTCAAGGACCCTGCCGATGAGGGTTCCATCGGGAGAGGATTGTGCCATGGCGACCGAAAGGATAATATCTCCAATAAGGATTTTTGATCGAAGAGCGCAGGCAAATCCAACGGAGAGAATCGCTTGGGGGGAAATTTTGGTGAGGACTTTTTCTGCCGCACTTCCGGCAGAAATAGGACCTATTCCAGTTTGAACCAAAAAGACTTCTCTTGAGCCGATAAAACCGGACCAGCCCATCAAACCGGGTATAGAAATTTTCCGGGGATTGTCAAGGGCACGACGAATGCCTCGGATTTCACGATCCAACGCACCTAAGATCGCAATCCGTTGCACGTATATTCCTCACCTTAACAAACGCAGAAATATTCCGGATTTTTTGTTTTCTTCTCGAACATCATCGGAAAGCAATTTTCCCCTCAACTTAAGGGACCGAAACTGGGCCAGAGCCCAAAGCGGGAAATATTTTGAATACATATGATATCGAAGGTAAAACACTTTGGGAAACCCCGTGCCTGTAAACTCCGCCTCATCCCATTTCCCTTGCTCACGCTGGTGTTTCAGGAGATAAAGAACCCCCTTTAAAACCTCTAAACTGTTTACTTCTCCGGCTTGAAGCAACCCCATCAATGCCCAGGCAGTTTGAGATGCCGTGCTGTTGCCAACCCCCGCCAAAGAAGGATTGGAATAGGATTCACAGGATTCCCCCCATCCTCCATCAGGATTTTGACACCGTTTTAACCAATCCACCGCCCTTCGGATAAAATCCTGGTTGAGGTCTTGACCAATGGTTTTTAAACCGCTAAGGACGGACCAGGTGCCATAAATATAATTGACTCCCCAACGGCCATACCATCCCCCCTCCTTTTCCTGCTCTTTTTTTAGAAAATGCAACGCTTTTTTAGCTGGAGGAAAATCTTCATCAAAACCCAAAAGCCCAAGAAACTCCAGTCCCCGCCCGGTTAAATCGGCCGTACTTGGATCCAAAAGGGCCCCATGATCCGCAAAAGGGATGTTATTTAGAATTTTTTTATTGTTATCTTTGTCAAAAGCCCCCCACCCGCCATCGCTTCCCTGCATTTTCAAAAACCACCGAATCCCTCGCACCATTTGTTTCCTTTTTTCTTCCTCATCGGGAAGGACACTTTTGCATAAAGCAACTAATACAACCGAGGTATCGTCATTGTCTGGGTAAAATTCGTTTTCGAATTGGAAATACCACCCCCCCGGTTCTGCTGCGGGAACTTTTACTTTCCAATCCCCAACGGATGACACCTGTTTGGATAGAAGCCACTGGGCGCCTTTTACAATACTGGGATGGTCCCGTGTTATACCCGCCTCCAAGAGTGCATTAATGGTTAAAGGTGTATCCCAGATAGGGGAAACGCAAGGTTGCAGATGCATTGAATTTTCCTGATTTATTTCTAAATCCTCAATTTCGCCTAGTGCTTTTTGAATTTGGGTGTGGTCAGGAGGGTTGCCCATTGCACGCAAGGCAACAATTGAATTGGCCATCGCTGGATATATAGCACCCAGCCCCCCTTCTCCCCGCATATGTTCCACCAGCCAATGATGAGCCTTTTGAACGGCCTTTTCCCTTAAAAACTTAAGGTGAAACCGATCCAAAACTTTCAAACAGGAATCAAGAGTTAAAAAAACATTTTTCCAGGAAATGATTCCGTAGTCCCGCTTCTTTTGCCCTTTTTTATCCCAATGACCTTCAGGGAAGAGTTCATCCAAATGGGCATTGGGGGAGACCACACAAAGCGGTTTCTTGGCATAAATAATTAAGAGGGGAACGATGACTGCACGTGACCAATAGGAAACTTCATACAAATTAAAATAAAACCGTTTGGATAAAAGAATAATTTCAGGAGGCAAAAAGGGAATGTCCCGCCAATCGTATTGTCCAAATAAAGCAAGGGAAATTTTTGTAAATACATTGACGTTAGGAACGCCCCCCATTTCCATGATCACTTCACGGGCTTTTTTCATAAAAGGTTCATGTCGGGAAACACCACAAAGCTTCAATGCAAAATAGGCCTTTACCGAAGCACTGATGTTACTGGGGGCACCATAATAAATACTCCACCCCCCTTCGGGAAGTTGGGTTTTCTTCAAATAGGTCATCGCTCGTTTTCGCCGGAGGGGATCCAAATTTCCCAAGAAAAATCGAAGCATCAGATACTCCGAAGTCAAGGTGGAATCGGCTTCTAACTCATCTACCCAAAAACCAAGGTCTTTATTTTGAACATTTAAAAGAAAACCGATCGACCGGTCAATGGCCTCATCCAAGGGGAGCCCATGGGGCTCTTGGGTAGTAGGTCGGGGTAGGGTAGCATCTTTGTCCAATAGGTTAGGACTTCTCACGACGGGTTTTTCCTCCTGCAATTCGACTCGAGTAATCCAATCAAATAAATCTTAACGGGCTATAAAAATTCAACATGTTTTAGGGATTTTTTTAGGTTAGCTAAGATTCCAGCGGATCATTTCCGCCATGTCTCGCCAATTTTGGCCTGTTTCACGAACCACGGTCGGTTCAACACTGCAATGCATCATGCAATTTCGGCAACGAGGGTCTTCCCTCTTCTCAAAGCGCTCCCAATCCGTCCCATCCAAAAGATCTGCCATACTCTTAAAATGCTGATCTGTAATTAAATAGCATGGGCCTTTCCACCCTTGAGGATTGACGGTAATATTTCCCCATGGGGTACAGTCGAAATGCCTTTCCCCGGTAAGGAACTTTAAATAAAGAGGCGTATTATAAAACCGAAATTTTTTGGAGAGTTGATAAATAGCTTTAAATTTCTCATGGATTTCTTCCCGGGTCATAAAAATATCGTCTTGTACGGCTTCATAATGATACCCCGGACTGACCAAAAAACCATCCACTCCAGCGGAATACAATTCTTCGAACATCTGTTCAATTTCTTTGACATCCGTTTCTTTATAAACCGTGGTATTGGTGACCACCCTGAAACCCTTTTCTTTTGCAAGACGGATCATGCGAAGATCGAGCTTGTATAACCCTTTCCGACCTCGGGTGAGATCGTGGGTTTTCTCTAAACCATCCATTGAAACATTGATGGTGAAATAGGGGCTCTTTGGAAAATGAGGAAGATGCTTATCAAGATTGATTGCGTTGGTGCAAAGATAAAGGTGACGTTTTCGTTTCACAATTCCATTTACCAAGGCATCGATATGGGGATATATCAAGGGCTCCCCTCCACAAACGGATACCACTGGGGCTTCCGATTCATCCACCACTTCAAGGCACCTTTCTAACGGCATGGAATCCTGAATGGTCTCTTTATATTCCCTAATTCGACCACATCCGTCACAGGCAAGGTTACACAGGTGAAGGGGCTCAAGCATGAGTACAATTGGGAAACGTTTTTTCCCTTTTATTTTGTTTTTCATTAGGTACTTGGTTAAGGAAAACGTTAATTGAATCGGGAATCTCATTTGAAATCCCTTTCCCCTCGATTAGGAAAAAAAAGGTTTGAATTTTCCGAATACCATTGAGCCTTTTCCAAACGCGAAGGCCATTTATACCAGATAACCTGGTCGGTGTCAATTGATAATTTAAAGTTTTTTCAATGAAAACCGAACTCTAGAAAACTTTTTTTGAGATCCCCACCCAACCAACCCTTCGGGCCCTAAGGTAAGATTTCCTATCTTTTTAAATTTGTTTTTCATGGGTTTAAAATCCACCACCCCTTATCCCTTACTTTTCGAAGGTCCAGATTTTAATCCCTCCGATTGAAAAGGAAAAACTTGCTGATGCAAGAGAAAACCAGGTGTATTAGAACCCTTTGGGTCTTTTCCCTTTTCCAAAGGTCTCCAAAGAGGTGTCATTTTTGAAAACTGGAGGAGTTCACCCATTCGAAAAAGAAAAAATAATAATATAGGAAAATGGATAAAAATTCCAACCACCCCAAGGAGGCTCTCCTCAATCCAAAACGTCATGGAGAGGTTAAATATCAAAATAATGTAATAAAGAATGGGACCCAAAACTAATCGACGAAGGGGAACCTCCCATACCTGGCCTCTCGGGGTGCTCTTTTGATCATATAACTGGAACAGAAAAAGACTCGTGCTTCCGACGAAAGCCCATCCCAGAAAATTGGAAAGAGGAACCCCAAAATACACCCCTTCCGAAGCATACCCGAAAATCTTACCCAAGAACCACCGATCGCCACGGAGTGCCAACGGATCGATGACCACATCTAAAAATACAAACAAAAGAACCGCAAGCCCCAGTACCCTCCATGAATGTCTGCTTCCATCTTCATCGCTTAGAATTCCCTTTTTTTGGAAAGAGACTTTCAGAAAAAAGAAAAGAGAAAAGGTATAACTAACAAAAGCTAAAAAAGTAAAAGAAAGGGAATCCATAAAGGGAACATTAGAAACCCAAATTTCACGGTCCCTCGTAGATTCAATATAAAAATAATCCCCAAATGGAAAACCGATACGGGTAGAACTATATTCGGACAAGAATGCAATGACCCAGGTCATTCCAAGGAGAACAAACGTTTTTTTCGCACCAAGGGTTAGGACACCCGCTAAGATAAAAAAAATAAGAAATATAAAAACATAAGGACGATATAGGACAGTTGAAAAAAGCAGGAGAAAAAAATCCATTTTCTATTTAGATATACCCGTTATTTTGGAACCAATCTACCGCCCTCCGCAGGGCATCCTCTACAGAACGCTGAGGAAAACCCAACTCACGAACGGCCTTTGAGGAATCAAAAAACATACTCCTCTTTGCCATTTTAACGCCCTCAAGGGGAATTCGGGGAGCCCGATGAGTAATATAATTTGAGAGTCCAGTATTCAAATAAGCCATTGGAAGAACAATCTTATAAGGAATTTTGAGGGATGGGGCTTTTCCCCCGGTAATCCCCGATAACAATTCTAGAACCTCCTTCAGCATCATATTTTTATTCCCCAAAATATATCGTTCCCCAATCCGGCCTTTCTCCGCTGCCAAAAGATGACCCTCTGCAACATCCTCAACATCAACCAGGTTTAATCCAGTTTCCATAAAAGCCCACATTCTTCCCTTTAAAAAATCAACCACAATTTGTCCGGTGGGCGTAGGTTTCACATCCCGAGGACCAATGGGGGCACTGGGATTCACCACCACAGCGGGCAATCCTTTTTCCACCAAACCTAAAACCTCTTTTTCGGCCATATATTTTGAGCGTTTATAATGCCCAAACACATCATCCCATTCCAATGGAGTGGATTCATTCCCCCATCCACCGTCAATAGGAATTCCCACCGCTCCTACAGTACTGGTATAAACCACCCGTTCAATGCCCTCTTCCATTGCCGCTTCCATCAGATGCCGAGTTCCCGTCACATTGGTTTTATACATTTCTGATGGTTTCGGAAGCCAAAGACTGTACAATGCGGCAACATGAAAAAGGCGGCGGCACCCTTTTAGTGCCGATCGCATAGAGGTGAAATCTTGTAAATCACCCGGAGCAATCTCAACCCTCAACCCTTCCAGGTTTTGAACGTCACTGCCAGGGCGCACGAAAACCCTGACCTCATCCCCGGATCGAAGGAGTGCCCGAACCACAGCGGATCCAATAAACCCATTTGCCCCCGTCACTAAGGTTTTCATTCCTAATGCTTCCGGTGAACAATAAAAGAGGCCAGTTCCCTCAACGGCTTGGCCGATTCCCCCAGGGAATCCAAATTTTTAATTCCCATATCCATTAATTCTTGGGCTTTTTGTCGAGCGGGCTCCCGCCCTAAAAAAGCAGGGTAGGTGATTTTTCCTTTTTTTTCATCTCCTTTGGTATTCTTTCCGAGAGCTTCTTTGGTCCCTTCAATGTCTAAAAGATCATCCGCAATTTGGAATGCCAAACCAACACACTCTCCATAACGGGTCAAACCCAAAAGGTTTTCTTTATTGGCTTTTCCAATGACCCCTCCGACCCGCAAAGCGGCCCGAATCAAGGCGCCTGTTTTATGGGTATGAATATATTCCAGTGTTCCAAAATCCACATGGGTACCCTCAGAAAGGATATCCACTACCTGTCCTCCAATCATTCCAAAATTTCCCGCCCCAAAGCAAATTTCTCGGCTGGCTTGTAAAACCAATTGGGGTTCAATCTCTTTTAAAATACGTTCCTCCGTCATCAGAGAAAAGGCCAAGGTTAAAAGGGCATCCCCCGATAATACGGCCATGGCCTCCCCAAAGACCTTATGGTTGGTGGGTTTTCCTCTCCTAAAATCATCATTGTCCATGGCGGGAAGATCATCGTGAACCAACGAATAGGTGTGGATTAGTTCAAGAGCAGAAGCAAATGGAAGGATGACATCAGACCCTCCACCTACCGCCTCAAACGCAGCAATAGCCAGTATGGGACGAATGCGCTTTCCCCCCGCAAATAAACTATAGCGGATGGCTTTATGGAGAACCTGGGGATAGGTATTTTCGGAGGGAACAACCTGCTCCAAATACTCATCTACCCTTTTTTTCTTCTGTTCTAAATAGGCCTGAAGGTCCATCGGGTCCTCTTTTGAAAAATGAAACCGGTTGAAAAGTTTTTTCTGTTCTAAACTTTTCACACGGGGAAAATTAAAAGGGGGTTGGGAGATAGAAAAGGGTAACAAATGGCTTCTACCAAGTCAAACCAAAGCCCAGAAAAAGTTAGATACCAACGGTGTTTAGGACCGAATTCGAAATCCAGCCTCCAAGAGAAGCCCCAGACCCACTAATAATACACTCCCGTTTAAGAAAACTGCTTTTTTGTGAATTTGATTAAACTGTTCTTTCAGTTCCTGGGAAAGAACCCCCTTAGCTTTTTGTTGATTAATTTGATCCCGAATTTTAGACGCTTGTGGCCCCGCAACCAGTCCGGAATATAGGTTCAACGCCAAAACCACCCCAATGGATGTTAAACGAATGACCGGCCATTTTCGCTCAAGAAAGCCGAGAAAAATCAAACACCCGGCAGCTAAAAAACCACAGGCAATCTTCAGCATGTGGTAACCGGGAAAAATGGTGTTCATGATATTTCCCGCTTCCTCATTGGAAAAGTTTTGAAATACAATTGGGGCAACAAAAAAAGATAAAAAAGCAATCCCCCCCAGCATAAAAGAAAGGGAAATAAGGTAAATGGCCCATAAAATTTTAGAAATCATTTTTTCTCCAAAAAGGGTAAAAGCAAATCCGATCCATCAAGGTAAGACATCTTACTCATTTTGAATATCCACCCCATGTCCCTTGGGGAAAACATCATCGGTTATGATCCTTTTGAGATGGATAATAGAAAAACACCGAACAAGGTTAACCAAACCCCTACCTGTTGAATAAAACCCAGTTTCTCTCCCAAATAAAAACGGGCTAATAATACGGTAACAAGGGTTAAGAGGCTAGCCGCGGGTGAGACCAAAGAGACCATTGTCGTTCCAATTCCCTTATTAAAAGCAACAAAACCTGTTGCATCCAAAACCCCTATGAGGGAAAGGGTTCCCATTTGGGAAACGGGAAGAAAACCCAATTCTCTTTGAATCCACAAAAGCCCGCCAATGACAAGAATCCCCAAAGACCTGGCAATCAATATGGGAAGAATTGGCCCTAAATCCTCTGTTACAAATTTCATTAGAAAATAACAGGACCCAAAAAAAAGAACAGAACAAGCCGCAGGAAAAACCCCAAGTCTTTTGTTCTCTTGGGAAATATTCTTTTCACTTTTTTTATTCTCTTGGCCAAAAACCCGAGGGAAACGTCTAAAAGCCACCAGCATCACACCCCCAATGGTTAAAAAAATACCGATTTTTTGCCACAATTGGGGGGCCTCTCCCAAAATGAAAAGGGAAAGAGAAACGGTGACCACGGCCCACCCCGCAGAAATGGTGGCCACAACAGAAAGCGATCCAACTTTAAACCCATGATATATTGATAAGAATCCCAAGAGACTCAAAACCGACGCAAGAAGTGAAACCGAGATTTTTTCAATGGACCAACGAAGGGTTTTTGGGTCATCCAAAATAAAAAATAAACTTAGAAATAATGAACCTACCAAGAAGGAATAAAACAGGGTTTTTCTTAAACCAATTTGATCAATCATCCGTTTTGCAAGGAAATTACTCCAACCCCAGCTGAGAGCAGTCACCAGACCAAACCCGATCCCCATCAAAACGGATGATTGAACCCAGCTTAGGTCACTCATTGATGGGAGATGCCACTATTAGGGGTTTCATGCAAAAAGATAAAACCAGATTTAACTTTCTTCATCTAAAATCCATTGATCTAAAAAATCTTTGGGTATTTCATCAATGAAACAGGAGGGTTTCGATAGTAAAGCTCCGGTGATTTTATCGTAAATGTTGATGGGGTAGGTTAAAAATAATTGGGATTTCGCCCGGGTGCTCGCAACATAAAGCAACCGCCTCTCTTCCTCCAATTCCTCTTCGGTTAAGAAGGAATAGTGGGAAGGAAACCTTCCATCCAGCAACCAGATTATAAAAACGGTGTTCCATTCTAAACCTTTTGCCGAATGGATCGTAGATAGGATGAACCGCTCCTGATCGGGGTTGTCCGGCTCAATCCCCGCCACGGGTCCTTCAGGAAGCTCCAAAGTCATATCGGTTAAAAATTCCAACAAATTTCCATATTTTTCAGCCATGGCGTAAAGATGTTCGAGATCCTTCATCCGCTTAGGATAATTATCATGGTGTTGCTTCAAAATGGGAAGATAATACGCAAAAAGAGGACCCAACAACTCCCCGGGTGTCATCGGGTTAACTGAAACCTCTTGAAACATTTGCAGCAGCACCCTTAACTGAGAGGCTATACCCATTTCTTCCGAAACGTTCCTTAAATACTCGGGAATTTCCATTGGGCTTAAACTTAGGGAAACTTTTGAAATGTTTTTTTGGCATTTCTTTGGACCTATTCCCTCCACCAAGAGAAGGAGCCGGTTCCAACTAACTGAATCTTTCGGATTGGCCAAAACCCTTAGGTGGGCTAGAAGATCTTTTACGTGCTGGCTTTCCAATAATTTAAACCCCCCGCGTTTTTCAAAAGGAATATTGGAGCGGAGTAATTCAATTTCCAAATCAAAGGAATGGTAACTGGAGCGGAAAAGAACAGCCATCTCATGGAGGGGGACCCCTTCTTCACGGAGTTCTAGCACTTTTTGGCAAATAAATCGGGATTGGTCCTTTTCGGTTGGAGCCTGAATTAAAACAGGAAGCGCCCCCCCCACCTTTTGGGTCCAAAGCTCCTTAGAATATCGCTCAGAGGCTTGCCGGTTGATTTGATTGGTTAAATCGAGAATTGGCTGGGAACTTCGATAGTTCTCATCCAATGTCAATATTTGGGCATCCGGAAATTGTTTTGGAAAATCCATAATATTTCGAAAACAGGCTCCCCGAAACGAATAGATACTTTGGGAATCATCCCCCACCACCATGACATTTCGATGGCCCTCCCCCAGCAAAAAAATAATATCTCCCTGTATTCGATTAGTATCTTGGTACTCATCCACCATTATATACTGATATCGGGACCACAAATGTTTTCTTGTAAATTCGTCTTGCACCAATAAATTTTTAAACTGAATCAACAAATCATCATAATCCAAAAGCATGTTTTTTTGTTTATAAAGGGAAAACTCCTGGTAGAGAACCTCCAACTCCCCGCAATAGTCTAAAAACTGATCATATCCTGTGGCCAATACCTCTTCCACTGTAATCATTTTATTCACAGTTTTACTGAAAATGTCGCATATTGTTTTTTTCCTTGGAAATCGTTTACTCTTTTCGTGAAATCCGCCTTGGTTCCTCAATAATTGAATCGCATCTTCTGAATCCGAGCGATCCATAATGACAAAATTTTGGTCAATCCCCACTCGGGTTCCATATTGCCTTAACAATTGATTCGCCACCGAATGAAAGGTTCCCCCCTGAACTCGCTCGCATCTGGAATCTAACAATAAACTCGCCCGCTGCAGCATTTCTTGGGCCGCGCGCCGCGTAAAGGTAAGGAGAAGAATGCATTCTGGTGAAATACCGGTTTCGATCAACCGGGCAACCCTGAAAACCAAAGTCCGAGTCTTGCCGCTTCCTGCACCAGCAATAACCAATACAGGGCCTTGAAGTGTATTCACGACCCCATATTGGGCTTTATTTAATTCCGACTGATAATGAATGATGGGTCTAGGATTGATTCCGTCTTCTTTTCTTCTTAAGGTGTAGCGTTTCATCCTATTTTCTTCCCTTGTTAAATTTGGGCTAAAAAAAGGGTTAACCATCTCCCTAAACAATTGAAATGGCCTGTATATAACACAGGTTATTCTGATTCGCAATGAAAACCCTTCCCGGGTTGACTTCCCTTCATTTCAATCATTTAAAGATTTCCGGATTTAAAAAAATGGAAACATTTTTGGCCAAAGGGGGATTGGGGTCCAATTTCGAAAACTTTTTAACATTAAATCTTAATCAGAAAAGCAAAATTTGAATCTAACCATGACGTTTTGTGGCTTTTTTGCAACATTTTTATTCCTAACTTCCCTCCTTCCCCAGGAAACACCATTTTTAGAATAACCATGATAATTCAGTTAGTTATGAATTTAAGCTTTCTATGGCATCCCTACCCTTATAAAGACTTAAATCAAAAAACTATTTATAATTCAATCAGTTATAATTTTTTCCGATCTTTTGAAAAAATTATAGAGGGGGTATTGAAAAAACACCGCTTCTATGCTAATATGACTTTATTTTTAACGGTGGAAAAAATTTTACCTCAAAAAACAGAGATCACTGAAACCCCAATCCAACGGTTTAATGCATTTCCTTCAATATTCAATGAATTTAAATTATCTGCCTCTGCAAGGGCAAAAGGGGGTTATCATTTATGAAAAAAGCACGATCGCAAGGGCTTGCAACCAAGAAAAAGCCTAGGACATTAACAGCCTCTCGAATCAATAAGCTCAAAAAGGGGAAAAAGGTTAAGAAAGTCCGGAGTAAGGGTAAAGCGGTGAACCGTGAAAAAAACCCTGAAATGCAAAGAGAATTATGGAAAAAACAGCGAAGGGACTATTGGAAAAGACGTTTTAGAAGACTTGTCGCGAATTAATGTTCCTTCTACACCCCCAAATTACAACCTTCCATCCCTATATATGCTCCTCTCCCATATGTAGGTTGATCCGTTTTCCAATTCTTATTACTTCTTGTCGATGGGAAACCCATGATACCCACCATTGAATGGAAAAAGGGTAAGGTTTATATTTTGAACCAAACCCTCCTTCCCAAAAAGGTATGTTATGTACCCTGTAATGACTACAAAAAGGTGGCCCAAGGAATTCGGGAGCTTTGGATTCGGGGAGCTCCTGCCATTGGGATTGCAGCAGCCATGGGGATTGCCTTGGGGGCCCAGGGTATTAAAGAAAAGGATTTTTCAAGATTCCACAAAAAACTTCAGGTCATTTGTAACCACCTCTTGGCCACCCGTCCCACAGCCGTTAACCTTGCTTGGGCCGTTCACCGGATGAGACAAACCGCTGAGCGGAACCAAGACCAAAGCGTTGAAACGGTGAAAAAAATTTTAATAGAAGAATCTCAGCGAATCCTATTAGAGGATATTCAAACCAATAAAACACTGGGTAAACTCGGATCCGATTTAATTGGAAACGGACAAACCATTCTCACGCATTGTAATGCTGGATCTTTGGCAACCGGAGGTTATGGAACGGCTCTGGGTGTAATTCGAGCCGCGAAGGAATCCGGGAAAAAAGTTCACGTTTTTGCGGATGAAACTCGTCCTGTATTACAGGGTTCCCGCCTCACGGCCTGGGAACTCAAACAGGACAAAATTCCGGTGACCCTCATCACGGATAACATGGCTGGATATTTTATGGGAAAAGGTCTTATTTCACTTTGTATTGTCGGAGCGGATCGGATTGCAGCCAATGGGGATGTAGCCAACAAAATTGGCACTTACAGCGTGGCCATCCTGGCCCATGAACATCAAATTCCATTTTATGTTGCGGCCCCAACATCAACTATTGATTTTTCCATGCCCACTGGGGAGAAAATACCAATTGAAGAAAGGAGCCCTATGGAAGTGAGTCATGTGGTGGGAAAAGTCAATGTGGCTCCTTCTGGAATTTTAATTGCTAACCCCGCTTTTGATGTAACCCCGGCCAGATATATTACAGGAATTATCACCGAGAAGGGAATATTCAAACCCCAAAACCTCAAAAAACTCAAAAAGACCCTTTTATCATCCTAATTATTCTTTTGCCTCTCCTTTTCCGAATAAATCTTTAACAATATCGATTATTTCTTCCGCCGTAACTTTCTTTATCTCGCCATCCCTACGGCGCCTTAATTCGACAAACCCCTGCTCGAGGTTTTTCTCACCGACAATCACTTGGAAAGGGGCTCCCAATAAATCTGCATCATTAAATTTTACCCCTGGTCTCTCTCCCCGATCATCAATTAACACATCCAGCCCTGCCTTAATTAAAGAACTATAAATAAGCTCCGCAGTGATCATCACTCTTTCCGCCTTATCATTCACTGGAATCACATGAATTTGAAATGGAGCTAGAGGCTCGGGCCAAATAATTCCTTTCTTATCGTGATTCTGTTCAATGGCCGCTGCCAGGGTTCTACCGATTCCAATTCCATAACAACCCATCACAAAGGGTTTATCTTTTCCGTTTTGATCCTGGAATGTGGCTCCCATGGATTGACTATATTTTTCACCCAAAAGAAAAACATGCCCCACTTCAATCCCCCTATATAGGGTCAAAACACCCCCACAGCGAGAGCAAGGATCTCCATTTTGGACGTTTCGGATATCTCCAAATTCATGCCCCTCCACATCACGATTCCAATTGGCATTAATAAAATGATAATCCACTTCATTGGCGCCCACAATAAAATTCAACATGTTTTGTACCGCAAAATCTGCAACCAACCGAGTTCCCTTCAAATGGATGGGACCTGAAAAACCAGAAGGGGCCCCGGTAACCTTTCGAACCCATTCCGAATCTCCCAGAACCAGATTTGTGCAACCGGTAAGCTTTTTGAGTTTAACTTCATTGACCTCATGATCCCCTCGAACTAAAACCGCAAGGGGTTTATCCTCACTACGGTAGAGCAGCGTTTTAACAAGGTTTTTTGTGGGTATCCCAAGAAAAGACGATACCTCCTGGACAGATTTTTTCCCAGGGGTTTTTTTCTTTTCCAAGGGCTTCAATTCTTCATGAATTCCCGATTCCAGACTTCCAGACTGGGCCTTTTCAACATTGGCGGTATAGGAACATTGGTCGCAACTGGCAATTCCCTCCTCTCCCGTTTGAGCCAAGACCATAAACTCATGGGAAGTATCTCCTCCAATCAAACCGGTATCCGCCTCCACGGCCCTGAACTCCAGACCGCACCGAGAAAAGATTTTATGGTAAACCTCAACCATCACTTCATAACTCAAACGTGCTCCCTGGTCATCGGCATCGAAACTATATCCGTCTTTCATAATAAATTCCCGGCCCCTCATCAAACCAAACCGAGGCCGGATTTCATCTCGAAATTTTAATTGGATTTGAAATAAATTGAGAGGAAGCTGACGGTAAGAGCGAACCTCACGCCGAATAAGATCTGTAATGACTTCTTCATGGGTAGGTCCCAAACAAAATTCCCGATTATGCCGGTCTTGAAGGCGCAACAACTCCTTGCCATATTCCTCCCATCGCCCACTCTCCCTCCAAAGTTCGGCAGGCTGGACCAAGGGAAGCAAAACCTCCTGGGCCCCCGCTTTTACCAATTCTTCTCGGATAATTTTTTGAATTTTCTGAAGGGCAAGAAAACCGAAGGGAAGAAAGCTATAAATCCCCGAAGCAACTTTTCGAATCATTCCCGCCCGGACCATCAATCGATGGCTAATGACCTCCGCTTCTCCAGGATCCTGTCTTAAGGTTGGAATGAATAACCGAGAGAAACGCAAATTAAATCCTCAAAAACATAAAACGGCCTCTATTAGGCCGTTTTCCATTTAACTGTTTTTATGAATACCCCGGACGGATTGATTTTTGTTTCATTTCCAGTTTAAAAGAAAACTAAGAAAATATTCTTTTATTTTGTAAAAAAACGCATAATGTCATTATAAGAGACAAAAATCAACAGTGCAAAAATACAAAAAACCCCAACCTGGGTTACCACCTCTCTTGCTTTTAGGCTGACGGGTTTTCCGATGAGGGCTTCAACCAAGAAAAAAGAAATGTGCCCACCATCGAGGGGCGGGATGGGTAGTAAATTAAAAACACCCAGGTTTAAACTTAAAATAGCGATGAAAACCAGAAAACTTAACGCCCCTTGGGAAGCCTGTTGCCCCGAAACCTGGGCAATCATAATGGGTCCCCCGAGGTTATCCATAGACATTCGTCCTTGAATCATGCGGACCAGAACCTCAAGGGTAAGCTCCGTATAATAATAAGTCCGTTCAATGCTAAGAGCCAAGGCTTCAAACAACCCAAGGGGTTTGGTTTCCACTCCACCCGGAGAAATGCCAATTCTCCACTCCGAAAATTCATCTCCTAAAATATCTTTGTCAGTCACCAATTCCGGAGTAATAGTGGTTTCAATTTCTCTTCCCCCCCGATCAATGAGCATTTTGACTTCTCTTCCCTGCGTTTCCTGGACAAAATCCTTTATTTGGTTCCACTCCTGAACCGGCTTACCCTCAATCGAAACAATCCGGTCTCCGGTTTTTAAACCAGCGGAATCCGCTGGAAGAGACTCAACCACTTCTCCAATTTCAGAGGTAGCCACCTGAACGCCAACCGTTAAAAAAATTCCCGCAAAAAACAAAGGTGCCAAAAGGAGGCTAAAAATCGGACCTGCGGCCACCACGGCTATCCTTTTCCAAACGTTTTGGTGGGAAAAAGATTGGGCCTTTTCTTCCTCGGGGAGAACCTCGGAGGGGTCTTCACCAGAAAGCTTCACAAAGCCACCCAGAGGAACTGCAGCAACCTGATACTCGGTATCCCCCATTTGTTTTGCAAAAATTTTAGGCCCAAATCCGATGGAAAACCTCAAAACTTTAATTCCAAAAAACCTAGCCACAATGAAATGGCCAAACTCATGGAAAACCACCACAATTAAGACAACCAATAAAAAAGAAATAACTGTAATCACCATCGTTTCCCTAACCTTTGAACCCAATTAATGACAAATATGAGATTTGACCGTCCGCCTTGCTTCCTCTCTGGCCCATTGATCAGCCATTAGGATATCATCCAGGTTCGTACCGCTTTTTGGATTATGCGCTCCCAGGGTTTGTTGAATCACAGCTGAAATTTTTGAAAAAGGAATTTTCCTTTCCAAAAAAGCTCCCACCGCTTCTTCATTGGAGGCATTCAAAACTGTGGGAAAGGTTCCCCCCGAATCCATGGCCTCATAGGCAAGAGAAATACACGGGAAGCGTTCCAAATCAGGCTTAAAAAAGGTAAGATTCCCGATTTTGGATAAATCCAAACTGGGAAGTTTTAATGGTAGGCGCTTTGGATAATTTAACGCATAGGCAATGGGACCACGCATATCAGGAATTCCAAGCTGAGCAATAACCGAACCATCAATGAATTCAACCATCGAATGAATAACACTTTGGCGATGAATTAAAATTTCAATTTTCTCTGCAATAACATCAAAAAGCCATCTCGCTTCAATCATTTCTAAACCTTTATTCATCATGGTCGCTGAGTCTATGGAGATCTTAGCCCCCATTTTCCAATTGGGATGATTGAGCGCTTCTTCGGGAGTAACGTTTTCTTGGGCGGCTTTTGGGAGGTCCCACAACGGACCCCCAGAGGCGGTCAGAATCAGTTTCGATAAATCTTCTTTCCGATGACCTTCTAGCGATTGAAAAATGGCACTATGCTCACTATCCACGGGAAGGAGTCTTGTCTGATGTTCCCTGACTTCTTTATTGACCAATTCTCCTGCCATAACCATGGTTTCTTTATTGGCCAATGCAATTTCTTTTTTGGAGCGAATAGCGGAGAGCGTCGGGACCAATCCAGCAGCACCTACAATCGCAGAAACAACAATGTGCCCTTCAGAAAGAGTCGCAACCGCCTTTAATCCCTCTATACCGGAAAGGATTTCAACCGGTAAATGGCGGCATTCCCCTTGTAATCGATGAGCCGCACCGTGATCTAAAAGCGCGACAACACGCGGTTTAAAAACCTCAATTTGTTCTTTGAGCTTATCACCATTCGATCCTCCTGTCAAACCAACTGCCTGGAACTGATCAGGAAATTTCTTAACAATATCAAGGGTATTGCAACCAATAGACCCCGTAGAACCAAGCAGAATAATATTTTTCCGCATATTACCTCTCTGTTTTAAAATGAATAATTCTCACTTTTCACCGAACTTTGGAAAAGGGAATCTTATGATTTCCGCTCCCACGCTTTTCATAAAACCATTGAACCTTTCCCCAGTCCCTTTATAAATAATAAAAAATAGTAAAAAGCAGGGCCAGTAAACAGTAGGCTGTCCACCTTATCCAAAACTCCTCCATGCCCAGGAATCAATTGGCCTGAGTCTTTTTTCCCGGAACTTCTTTTAAAAAGAGATTCCGTCAGATCCCCTAATTGGCCCAAGGCCCCCAATAAAAGTCCTAATCCAAGACAATCCACGTAAGAAAGGGAGGGGAGAAAGAGAAACTTTCCCACAAAGGAAACCCCTACGCTCGAAACCAATCCCCCTACACTTCCTGCAATCGTTTTCCCTGGGCTAACCGCTTCATAGAGTTTTCGCTTTCCCCAAATTTTCCCGGTATAATAGGCCCCGGAATCCCCTGCCCAGGTCACCAAAAATAAATAAAAGACCACCCATTCTCCATTTTGAAATCCTCTTAACAAGACCAGGTGGCCCAGCAACCAACCAATATAAACTACCCCTAAAAACACTACACCGGTTTCAGCAAAAACCTTTTTGATATCCTTAAAAAAGAAAACCTGAAAAATCAAAAGCAAACCTAGGATTCCCACCAAGGAAAACAAACCCAAAATAAAATGATTAAAATAAAATCCAATCGTTGAAAGAGGACCTAGAAAAAGACCAAAATAGGCAACTGGAGGAAGCTCCTCGGCATAAAACAACCTAAAAAACTCATATTGTCCCAACACCACCACTACCATTATGAGCAACAGGAAAAAAAACGTTGGAAGATATTTCACAATCAAAAAGAAGGCGGGAAGGAAAATCAACGCAACCCAGAGACGCGTTTGATGCACTATTTTCTCCCGTGGATCTGATCCGAGACCAACCCAAACCGACGCTCTCTTTGTTGATAATCCAACAGAGCAAGCAAAAAATCCCGGCGCCTAAAATCAGGCCAAAGTGTTTCCGTAAAATAAAGTTCCGTATAAGCCAGTTGCCATAATAAAAAATTGCTAATTCTGGCCTCTCCACTGGTCCTGATCATCAAATCCGGGTCTACCATTCCTCTCGTCCCTAAAAAGAGGGAAAACTCTTCTTCCTCAATGTCCTCTAATTTCATTCTCCCCTCGAGGCACTCTTTCATTAGGGCGCGGGCAGCATCGACAATTTCAGTTCTCCCTCCATAACTCAGGGCAATGGTTAGGGTCATTTTATCATTGTGACTGGTTTCCTCCTCCACCCGGGCCAAACATCCTCTCACGGTTTCAGGCAACCGCTCCATGCGACCGATTGTTTTAAAGCGAATTGAATGCTCCATCATGGTCTCTAATTCTTTTTCAAGGTATTCTTCCAAAAGAACCATCAGCTCATGAATTTCCTGTGAAGGTCGCTTCCAATTTTCAAGGGAGAATGCATAAATAGTCAAAGCCCCAATGTCCAATTCCCGGCTAAGGGTAACCATCTCACGGACGGAATGGATCCCTTCCTGGTGACCTGCAATTCGAGGCAAACCTCTTTTTTCTGCCCACCTTCCATTTCCATCCATTATAATTGCAATATGCTTTGGTAGGTGATTTCGGTTCAGCAGGGCCATCAAATCCTCTACATTGAGTTCCTCTGCAAAATTTTCTTCGCTTTTTTTCATAAACTTTTGTCCCCTCTGCCCGGCGCTTAAGGAACCTACGGAAAGGAGAGCCTCTTCTTCTTTTTTTTTATATTCCCGGATTAATAAAAAAACCTCAAAACAAAGATAAAGTCCCTAAATATTTCTTTATTGAACCATTTGGATTAAACCATTTTCATTTAAAATATAATAATCCTCCTCAGATAATTTAATCGGCATACTCATTTTTGTAATTAGATGGTTCCATGGGACTACCACTAATTGAAAATCAACCTCTGCATGGGGATAAGACAGTTTGGAATTTAAAAGAAGGATGTAGTGAACCCCGAGATTTTTTCCCAATTGTCTTAAAGCTTCGGCATCAAGGGGGTTTGCCCCCCGCTGGGGTGACCCGATAAGGGTAGGTCCCAGTGGGTTCTCTATAACCCTAAACCGGCCGGTTTCCTCTAAAGCCATCGCTAATTTTCTCCCAAAAAGTTCCTGATCTATTTCGGTCTGGGTCACAAGTGCTAAAGGAAGATTTACCCCGCTCAGTCTAAATTTATCCCCCACCTTGATGGGGTCATTTTCCTGAACCACTATTCCCAGAAAGGATTCTCCTGAGGTTTCATCCAATTGAATGGTCCCAATCTCTGATTCAGAATAACCCATGATTTCTTGCGTTAAGGGATGAAAAAAAGGAGGTCCAAGACGGAGAACCGAAAATAATACCCCGGGAACGGCCTGTGTTTTTCCACCCAAATCCAACATGAGTTGGTTTGCCTCCCGAAAAACAACTCTTCCCTCTGTTTTTGGGAAAAATGTTGTTAAAACGTGTGAAATATCTTCCAAGGCAATTTGGGTTTCAGGAAATTCAACCTCTTCGGCAAAAACAAAGGAAACATTAAAAAGGAGTATTAAAAAAAACATTTGAAAAAAAACCAGGATAAACTTTTTCTTCTGCCTTATAAAAAAATATCCCTGTTGCATAGTTTTAATTTTTAAACCTTAACCTAAACATAAATTCTTCAACTGAAAAACCTTTTCAAATACACATTTCCTCAACCCAAAGTAGGAAATACAGGATCTAAAGCCAAATTTCAAAAATTAATATGGTAGAGACAGGCCGATTGGGTTTAAAACTCAAAACTCGATTTTATTTTGAAAATAACAAAAACCACCCCACAAAACTTGCATGGCTTCTATATTAGCCCGTCCGGGCAGGTATTCAACAGGGAAGGTTTTTGAAATCTCCCCCTTAACCATTTGTAAAACTTTGTAAAAAGAACGAGTAGTTTAACTTTTCAACTGTTAAAAGTCAAACCAATTAAACCCCATCCAAAACCATCTCAAACATTAATATTCCAGCGATTTTTACCCTGGAGGCCACCCAAGACCCCGGCCACCCAAAAGATGAAAATGGATATGGTCTACGGTTTGGCCCCCTTCTTTTCCTGTGTTGAGGACCACTCTAAACCCAGATTTCCCAACTCCTTTTTCCTGGGCTAAATCCCTTAACCTTAAAAAAAGAGAACCCAAAAGAGCCTGATCGCTTTCTAAAAGATCCATGGCGCTTTCCCGATGAACTTTTGGAATCATTAAGAGATGTACGGGAGCTTGAGGATTAATATCTTCTATTGCAATTAAATTTTCATCCTCAAATAAAATTTTACTCTGCACCGTTTTAGAAACAATTTTACAAAACAAACAATCTTGGTTCATCTTCAAACCCCTTTTTATTGGATTTCCTAGGATTCCCCAGGTTCAAAAATTTCAAAAATTTCGGAACTTTTAAATAAAGAAAATACCCTTGGCACCTTCTGGGACTTTATTTAACCCCCTGATTTACTCCACTCGTTTTTTCTGGTCCAGGTAAGCGGAAGGGGGCTCCTCCAATGGAGGGGCCCGCTTGCCCCTATATAAAACCCTTTATTTTTTTTTAAACGGTGTTTTTCCAAACCGCCCCTTCAATTCTTGATATACTTCCGACAAAGGAATCCCATGGAGCCCTAACACCACCAGGCAATGAAACCAGAGATCAGCGGTCTCAAAAATAATCTCCTGCCGTTTCTTATTTTTGGACCCTATCACCAACTCTCCGGCCTCTTCGGTTATCTTTTTCAGAATCCGGTCTTGGCCTGATTGAAAAAGGGAGCTCACATAGGAATTTTTTTTGGGTTTTCTCTTGCGATCGCGAATCACACCTTCCACCTGTTCTAAAATGGACAACCCTCTTTCGGAGAAATTTTTTCTAACCCCATCGGAACCCTTCACTTTTTTCGAATGAAGGATACCGGTAAAAAAACAGGAAGTGTTTCCGGTATGACAGGCCACCCCTTTTTGATCCACTAATACCAAAAGGGTATCCCGATCGCAATCCAGGTATAATTCTCGAACTTTTTGAATATGTCCGGAGGTTTCCCCTTTCGTCCAGAGTTTTTTTCGGGACCGACTCCAAAAACAGGTTTTACCGGTTTGCAGGGTTTTTAAAAATGATTCTTTATTCATAAAAGCCAACATCAAAACATTCCCTTTTTCATAATCCTGAACAATTGCCGGTATCAACCCCCAACGGTCAAATTTTAAAAGATTACTGAGTTTTTTTTTATTTATTGGAATTGCTTTTCTTAAATTCTTTTTTGGAACTTGCAATATCACTCAACGCTCCTTCGAACCGGGATTCCTTTCCCTTCTAAATACTTTTTAACTTCAGGAATACTGACTTCCCCATAATGAAAAATCGATGCGGCTAAAACGGCATCCGCATGGCCTTGTGTCAGTGCCTGAAAGAGATGCTCAGAATTTCCGGCCCCTCCGGATGCAATCACTGGGATGGATACAGCATCCGCAACGGCCCTAAGAAGCTCTAAGTCATAACCGTTTTTTCTCCCATCCTGGTCCATGCTGGTTAGAAGCAGTTCCCCCGCTCCCCACTTTTCACCCTGCTGGGCCCATTGCACAATATCCAAACCAGTTTCCTTCCGGCCTCCATGGGTATAAACCTCCCATCTGAGATTTTTCGCGCCATTCACCCGTTTGGCATCGATTGCTAAAACAATGCATTGTGTACCAAATCGTTGTGCCGCTTCTTCAACAAATTCAGGTCTTTCCACAGCAGCCGTATTAATGGAAACCTTATCCGCCCCGGACCGCAAAAGCTGGCTGATATCCTCCAACTCCTTAATTCCTCCCCCCACCGTTAGGGGCATAAAAACCATTTCAGCCGTTCTTGAAACCACATCTAAAAGAATCGAACGTTTTTCATGGGAAGCGGTTATATCCAAAAAACAGATCTCATCAGCCCCTTGGCGGTCATAAAGCTCTGCAATCTCCACAGGATCCCCCGCATCTTTTAAATTTAAAAAACCTACACCTTTTACGACACGGCCGTCCTTTACATCAAGACAAGGGATTATCCGTTTGGATAACATTGGCTCTCTCCCGAATGAAGCGAAGTAAAAATGGCAATTCTATTAAACCATCATAAAGAGCTTTTCCGATGATCATCCCAAAAAGGTTTCTTTGATCTAAAGCCAGTAAGGCCTCAACATCCGCAAGGGTGGAAATTCCACCCGAGGCGATGATGGGAACTCCTGTCTTTTTTAGCAGGTTTTTAATGCTTCTAATGTTGGGCCCGGATAACATTCCATCTTTCTGGATATCCGTAAAAATAATGGCTTTCACTCCCGATGAAACCATTCGGGACACCACATCCTCCATTTTTTCCCCCGAAGTCTCCACCCAACCCTTAGAAGCCACCTCTCCGTTTTTGGTGTCAAGAGCTGCCATTATCTTTCCGGGGAAGTTCCCGCAAACCTGCTTGAACAAAGTGGGGTCTTCTAAGATAGATGTTCCTAAAACCACCTGACTGACTCCCATTTTTATATAATCCTCAATGCTTTGAAAGGTTCGAATTCCCCCGCCCACTTGAATGGGGATGGTGGAGACCGACCGGCATATTTGTTCAATAATTGCTTTGTTTACAGGTCCCCCAGAAAAGGCACCGTCCAAATCAACAATATGCAACCGGTGCGCACCTAAGGAGGCCCATTGAATTGCCATGGCCACAGGGTCATTTCCATATTCGGTGGCCTGTCCAAGACATCCTTGGCGGAGGCGCACACACTTTCCCCCCTTAATATCAATGGCTGGAATTACTAGCATTTTAACTTTCCTTCATTTTTAAAATAGGGAACCTTTTAATCAGCTCACGGATACCGAAATCCGCAAGATCGCTTGCGGTTACCCATTTTCCGCCACGCTTCAAAAATAGGGAAAATGTACGAATATCTTCCATTAAAGACTTTTGGCGTTCATAATAACTTCCTTTCCAAAGCAACTGACCGTCTTTTACCCGATAAAATTGAACAACAAAACCCACCGCCGCCGGGGACTCCACCCCATAATTCGTTCCCTTTCTCTCCTCATACACATCGATCAATCCGATCACTACCCCCTCTACACGAAGCCGTTCCCCTAATATTTTGATTTTTTCTGAGGTGATCGTTCCGGTTCCATTTTCCACCTCTCCCAAAACTTTTTTAACATTTAAATGAGAAGCCAAACGGTAGTCGCCTTTTTCGTTTAATCTTTGCCAGAATAAACGGGTGATCACCTCTTGTGCCCCTGGGGCGACGCTTGAACTTTTAAAGGCAAATTGTTTTTCCGGTGTCTTCCCTATCTGGAATGGAATAACCGCCACCCGTTCAATTGAAGCCTCTTCATTTTCAGGAAGCGACACACTATGAATGTTTCCCGAGGCACAACCGACCAAGATCATCACACCCAAAAAAAGGGATAAGGTATTTGGGTTGATTTTCCTCCAATGGTTTTTCATGACAAAGAACCAAAATTTTTAAGTATTTCCAGTCCGTAATCCTGACTTTTCTCGGGATGAAATTGACATGCAAAAATGTGGTCCTTCCAAATACTGGAGGCAAACTGAATCCCATAAGTGGTATAAGATGATATGATATCAGAGTGATCGGGAACCACATAATAGGAATGAACAAAATATAGGTACAACTCCTCTGGGAGACCCTTGAAAAGCGGAGAGGGTTTGCGAACCAGAATTTTATTCCATCCCATATGAGGAATTTTTAATCGTTCTTTTGTTTCAATTCCTTTCCCAGATCTTTCCAGTTCATTTTGAAACCGTAAAACCCTTCCCTCTAAAACCCCTAAACCGGGATGAAATCCAAACTCTTCGCTTTCCTTAAAAAGAAGTTGATAGCCAAGGCAAATTCCCAGAAAAGGCTTCCCTTTTTCCAGTTCCCTGAAAATGGGATCAATCAACCCATAGTGCTTTAAATTCCTCATACAATCCGGAAAAGCCCCTACCCCCGGAAGGATTAAATGACTGCAATCCTCTAAAACTTTTGTGGAGCGTGTAATGGTGGCGAAAAAACCCAATCGTTCCAGGCCCTTCTGGACACTTCTGACATTTCCCATCCCATAATCAATAATTGCAATTCTGCCCATACTTTCCAGACCTGAGGTTAAAGCTTTCCTTTAGTCGACAACACCCCTTCTATACGGTCATCGATTTGAGTGGCCTGGTCCAGCGCTCTTCCGAAGGCTTTAAAAACCGCCTCCAGAATATGATGGGGATTCTTTCCATAATCAACATTAATATGAAGGGTCATTCGACTGTGATTGACCAGGGCTTCAAAAAAATGCTCCACCAATGAAACGTCAAAACTTCGAATCCGTTGAGGTTTTGGAATTTCCACTCGGTAAATTAGATGGGGACGACCACTAAGGTCCATGGTCACAACCGCCAGGGTCTCATCCATTGGAACGGCTGACTGTCCGAAACGACGAATTCCACTTTTCTCTTTTATGGCCCGGTGGATTAATTCCCCCATCACAATGCCTAAGTCTTCAACCGTGTGATGAAAATCCACCTCTAAATCGCCCCGGGCAGCAAGCTCTAAATTAAAAAACCCGTGGCGTGTCATCACATCCAACATATGATCTAGGAAAGGCATTCCGGTGTTGATTTTCCCAATTCCCTTTCCATCGACAACCCAGTGCCCTTGGATGGACGTTTCCTTTGTTCGGCGTTTATATTCTCCAATACGCTTTTTTGGGGAACTTTTTCGACCCTTTGATTTCATCCTTCTTTTCCTTCTTTTGAACAATCACCAGCTACCTATAATCGGATTTGAACAGCCTTTCCATGAGCCTCCAGACCTTCCAAGGCTGAAAGTTGTAGAATGGCCTCTTTCGCGCGTCCCAATTCTGCCTTTCCATATTCGATTAAACTGGTTTTCTTAAAAAAATCTTCAACGCAGAGGGGGGAAAAAAACCGGGCGGTTCCCCCAGTGGGCAACACATGGTTGGGCCCCGCCACATAATCCCCAACCGGTTCTGTCGTGAAATGGCCTAAAAAAATTGCGCCAGCATTTTTGAGGCCTGGCAGGAGGGCCCGGGGTTTCTTCACCGCCAGTTCCAAATGTTCAGGGGCAACGCAATTGGCCAAATCCACTGCCTCTCTTAAATTTCTAACCACAAAAATTGCGCCGAACGCTTTGATCGAGACCGAAGCAATGGAACGGCGACTTAACTCCTTTAACTGCTTTTGAATTTCTTTTTGAACCGCACTCGCTAAGGAAAGGGACGGGGTAACCAAAATGGATGCTGCCTTTTCATCGTGTTCTGCTTGCGCTAAAAGATCAGCAGCCACATAAGCCGGTGAGGCGCTGGTGTCCGCAATAATTAACACTTCGCTAGGGCCGGCAACCATATCGATATCCACCACCCCAAAGACCAACCGTTTAGCAGTGGCAACAAAAATATTTCCCGGACCCACAATTTTGTCAACTTTTGGAATGGTTCTGGTTCCAAAAGCCATGGCCCCAATGGCCTGCGCTCCCCCAATTTGAAACACCTCATGTACCCCTGCCATTTTCGCTGCAGCCAGTAAAGAAGGGTTAATCCCTTTAATGGACGGGGGAGTACACATGACAATTCTGGGTACCCCTGCGACATGAGCTGGAATGGCATTCATTAACACCGAAGAGGGATAGGCAGCATTTCCACCCGGAACATAAATCCCCACGCAGGAGAGGGGACGAACAATCTGTCCAACCAACGCCCCACCACTTCGTCGAGACCAAGAAGTAACTTTTTGGTTTTCATGAAAAAACCGGATTCGCTGGGCTGCGTAGCGAAGGCTCTTCATTTGATCTGGAGTTAAATGACGATGAGCTTTTTTTATTTTTATGGGTGGCACCTTAAATTGTTTGGGTTGGAGGGTAACACGATCAAATTTTTTCTCAAACTTTTTTAAAGCAGAATCCCCTTGAACCCTCACTTCTTTTAAAATTCCTTCTACTTTTTTCCGAACGGAATCATCAAGTATTTGAAACCTGTTGGTAATCCGGTTCAGTTCCCGCTGAAAACCCTTTTTAGAAAATTCAACGATTTTCATGGAATGTTTTTAATCCTTTCTGTAATTTTTGAATGAGGTCTCCAATACCTTGATATTTTATTTTCAAACTCGCCCGATTCACCACCAGTCGAGCAGTGGAATTGGCAATTTCTTCAACCTCAACCAGGTGGTGCTCCCGAAGAGTCTGCCCGCTTGAGCTTAAATCCACAATTTGCTCTGCCAACCCCACCAAGGGGGCCAACTCGATGGAACCATAAAGTTTGATGATCTCCACCGGAAAACCCTTTTGGCTAAAATAACGTTCGGTGATCCTGGGATACTTGGTGGCTATTCTTAATTTAGTCCACCCTTTGGTTACGGGGCGTTTTCCTTTCCCTTTGGCTTCGGCAACCACAATTCGGCAAAAACCAAACTTTAAATCCAGGGGTTCGTAAAGATCCCGATGGCCTTGTTCCAGGAGGACATCTTTTCCAACGATTCCTAAATCCGCAGCCCCATGCTCCACATAAGTAGGAACATCAACAGCCCGAATAAACATAAATCGGATAGTCTCCCCCTTTGGGGCAAATAAAAGGCGACGGTCTCCTTGACCTTGCTTCGGAAGTTTAAACCCGACACTTCGAAATAATTCGAGGGAAGGGGAAAGAAGTTTCCCTTTGGGAAGGGCAACTGTTAGGTTTGAATTTATGGGTGATCTTTTACTCGGCAAATCTTTGCGCCCAATTGAGAGAGTTTCTTTTCAATTCGTTCATATCCTCGATCCAAATGATAAATTCGAGAGATTTCTGTCTCACCTTCTGCAGCTAAACCGGCGAGGATGAGACACGCACTGGCACGTAAGTCGGACGCCATCACAGGGGCCCCACTAAGGTGTTTTACCCCTTGAACAATGGCATGATTTCCCTGCACTTTAATATCGGCTCCCATCCGCTTTAATTCTGAAACGTGTGTAAAACGATTCTCAAATATCATCTCTGTAATAACGCTCAACCCGCTGGATAGGACCATTAAACTCATCATTTGGGCTTGCATATCCGTTGGAAAACCAGGATAGGGCATGGTTTTGATATCCACCGCCTTTACCTTATCTAATACCCTTACATGCAACCCACCGTCTTTTCCTTTCACCTCGATGCCTGATTCCTTCAGCTTTCCAATTAATGCTTCCAATGTATGGTGAGGAACCTGTTTCACAAAAAGGTCCCCTCCTGTAATAGCCCCTGCAATGAGAAACGTTCCGGCTTCAATTCGGTCTGGCATTATGGTGTATTCACCACCATCTAATCGAGGAACCCCTTCAATGGTAATGGTTTCCGTACCGGCCCCCCGAATCCGGGCCCCCCGTTTCACTAAAAATTGGGCAAGATCCAAAATCTCGGGCTCACAGGCGGCATTCTCAATCACGGTTGTCCCATTGGCCAATACCGCAGCCATCATTAAATTCTCGGTTCCCGTAACAGTGGGAATGTCTAATGGAATTCTGGCTCCATGAAGGCCTTTTTTTGCCTTAACAATAACATAGCCATGTTCAATTCGAATATCGGCCCCCATTTTTTCCAGGCCCATTAGATGAAGGTTAATCGGTCTTGCCCCGATGGCACATCCCCCGGGAAGAGACACTCTCGCCTCCCGAAACCGAGCAACCAACGGACCCAAAACCAGAATAGATGCCCGCATGGTTTTTACCAAATCATAGGGAGCTTCGCAATGAGTAATCGATGAAAAAGACACGGTACAGGTCTCCTGTTCTGAAACAACTTTTGCCCCCAAACCTTGCAAAAGCTTTAATATGGTTTTTACATCGACTAAACTGGGAACATTGAACAGGGTTTGATCTCCTTTGGATAATAAGGTTGACGCCAAGATGGGTAAAGCAGAATTCTTTGCCCCACTGACAGAAACCTCTCCAACAAGCCTTTCCCCCCCGGTCACAATAATTTTATCCAATGAGCGCTCCACTCCTTTTTTCTGCGCGTTTCAAACAAACCACCCGGTCAATTCCCGCCCAATCCTGAACCACCTTTTCAAAAACGAGCCCAACAGGTTTTTTCCCCAGATATTGCTGAATCAGATGGGAATGCCCTTCTCCCACCTCCATCAGTAAAAGCCCTCCCACCCTTAGTACACTGCAAGCCCCTCTTAAAATTTTTTCAATAATATCCATCCCCTCTGGCCCTCCCAAAAGGGCCAGAGGAGGTTCAAAATATTTAATTTCAGGTGTCAGCGCCCAAAATTCCCTCGAAGAAACATAGGGGGGATTAGAAACCAATAAGTCAACCTGTTTATTACAATTGGATTCTTCAAAAGGAGAAAAAAGATCTCCTTCCAAAAATTGGACCTTGACGTCTATTCCAACCTTTTCGGCATTCCTTTTGGCTTGGTTCAAAGCTTTTTGCGATAGGTCCACCGCGTAAATCTTGGCCTCTGGAAAACATTTGGCAAGGGAAATAGCAATACAACCGCTCCCCGTACACAAATCGATAATTTCACGGGGCGTCCAAGAAAGGTCCATTGCTTCTTGAATCAGCAATTCTGTTTCAGGCCTGGGAATAAAAACACCCTGAGAAACCTTAATCTCATAATCCCAAAAGGGTTGGTCTCCCAAAATATACTGAAAAGGCTCCCGGGCCATTCTTCTTTGAAGACATTCCTGAAAACAGTCCTTTTGCAAAGGAGTTAATGGGGTTGTTTCATGAAGGAATAAGGTAAGATCATTTAGGCCAGTCACCCGTTTTAGAAAAAAAAGGACCTCTTCTCTTGGAGTGGGAATTCCCGACTCTTCGAGGATACCCACACCCAAATCAATGGCCCTTCGGATTGTGGGAGAGGGTTCTATTTTCAAAGGAATCATCACGGCATCACATTTTTTTAAGGAATAGGGACCGGATGGGTCATAACCCTTTTAACCGTTCTGCGTGGGCATTGGCAATTAACGCATCAATCACCTCATCTAAATCCCCTTCTAATATTTGATCCAATTTGTGTAAGGTTAACCCTAAACGATGGTCGGTCATTCGATTTTGAGGAAAATTATAGGTCCTAATTCGTTCACTTCGGTCCCCCGTTCCCACCTGCTCCTTCCGGGATTGAGAAATTTCATCTTCCTGCTTTTGCTTTTCAATTTCCTGAAGACGGGAGCGAAGCATTCTCATGGCCTTCGCTTTGTTTTTGATCTGTGACCGTTCATCCTGGCAATTGACAACAATCCCTGTGGGTAAATGGGTTATCCGAACGGCCGAGTATGTGGTATTGACACTTTGGCCCCCCGGTCCCGAAGAACAAAAAGTATCAATCCGAAGGTCTTTTTGATCCACTGCCACATCGACTTCTTCCGCCTCAGGTAATACAGCGACCGTAACCGTTGATGTGTGTATCCTTCCCCCCGCTTCAGTTACGGGAATTCTTTGAACCCGATGGACCCCGCTTTCATACTTGAGATGGCTATAGGCCCCTCTCCCTTCCATCAGCAAAACCACCTCTTTCAAACCTCCTATGCCGGTTTCATTTAGACTCAGGGTTTGTATCTGCCATTTTCGTTTTTCCGCATATCGGGAATACATTCGTAAAAGGACAGCAGCGAATAGTGCTGCCTCTTCTCCCCCCGTTCCTGCGCGGATTTCTAAAAATGTATTCTTCTCATCCAGTGGGTCTTTGGGAACGAGAAGAATCTTAAGGTACTCCTCCTGTTTTTCTTTTTTCTCCTTAAGAATTTTGAACTCCTCCTCGGCAAGAGAACGAAGTTCCAGGTCTACCCCTTCGATTTCTAAAATGCCTATGGTATCTTCCAGTTGTTTTACCAGTTCCTTATATTTCATGTATCCTTGGGCAATTTCCAAAAGATCCGACCTTTCTTTTGCGATTTTCTGAAATTCGGGCTGATTGGAAATAATCTTGGGATCGCTTAAACAATGACCCAATTGTTCAAACCGCTCCACAATGGCATCTAGTTTATGGGTCAGCTCTCCCTCTTTAATCAACACGCCAACAACCTCCTAACCCTTTATTTCTTTATTGAATATTTCTTTTTAAACCGTTCCACACGACCTTCGGAATCCACTATTTTTTGTGTTCCTGTAAAAAACGGATGACAGGCTGAACAGATTTCAACCCGTAAATCCTGAACCGTTCCACTGGTTTGGATAACTGAGCCACAGGCACAGGATATGTTCGTCAGTTTATAATCAGGATGAATCTCTTTTTTCATTTTTATACCCCCGGTTCCTATTATTATCGAAATACTGGCTTGGTTTTTTTTATTGTTTCCAAATAAAAAAGGCCTCAAGGGCCTTTTTTCCCCTTCCTCAAAGAAGGGCATTATAACATATTAAAATGGTTCAGGAATAGATCTATTTATATTTACGAAAAAACTATTTATTCATGGATTCAAGGAAATCTTTATTGGATTTGGTGGCACGTATTTTTTCCAACAAAAACTCCATGCTCTCCACGGTACTGAGGGGATTCAACACCTTCCTCAAAATCCACATTTTATTAAGATCTTCTTTTTCAACCAGCAGTTCCTCTTTTCGGGTTCCAGATAAATTAATATCAATTGCAGGAAAAACCCGTTTATCCGCTAGCTTCCGCTCCAAATGCAATTCCATATTACCGGTTCCCTTAAATTCCTCGAAAATTACATCATCCATTCGGCTTCCTGTATCGATTAACGCCGTTGCAATTATGGTGATACTCCCCCCATTTTCAATGTTTCGGGCCGTTCCAAAAAACCGCTTTGGTCTTTGAAGCGCATTGGCATCAATTCCCCCGGAAAGAACTTTCCCGCTGGGAGGGGCAATCGCATTGTAGGCTCGAGCCAACCGTGTAATACTATCCAAAAGAATAACCACATCCCGGTTGTGTTCAACCAAACGCTTTGATTTTTCCAACACCATTTCAGCCACCTGTGCATGCCTCTGCGCGGGTTCATCAAATGTTGAGCTCACTACCTCTGCTTTCACTTGGCGTTGCCAATCGGTCACCTCTTCAGGCCTTTCATCGATTAATAGCACAATTAAAGCAATATCGGGGTGATTTTTCATGATGGCCTTTGCAATTCCCTGCAAAAGCATGGTTTTTCCGGTTCGAGGAGAAGCGACAATCAAACCGCGCTGACCCATTCCAATGGGAGTTGTCAGGTCCATGATTCGCGTGGAGTAATCATCTGTATTGTATTCAAGTTTAATCCGCTCCATGGGGTAGAGAGGGGTAAGATTATCAAAAAGGATTTTATCGCGGGCAACATCTGGGTCTTCAAAATTTACTTTTTCAACTTTCAGCAAAGCAAAATACCGTTCGCTTTCCTTTGGAGGCCTAATTTGACCCGAAACCGTATCTCCGGTCCTTAAATTAAAACGGCGAATTTGGGAGGGAGAAATATAAATATCATCGGGACCGGGGAGATAATTGTAATCAGGTGCCCTTAAGAAACCAAATCCATCGGGTAATGTTTCCAATACACCTTCACCGAAAATTTGTCCGTTTTTTTCCGTTTGAGCCTGTAATATTGCGAAAATCAGTTCCTGTTTTCTGAGGCTACTCGCACCCTCAATTTTTAAATCTTTCGCAACCTCGTTTAACTCGGATATATTTTTTTCCTTGAGTTCTACCAGATTCATCTATGCGCTCTCCTTATTAAAGTTTGCCATTAGGCTCCCGTTTTGACCCATGATTTTCCACCCTTGCCCTTATATAAGGCCAATTCCTGACATTTAAATATACTTTCCCACCCTTTGAAATTGAGACCTTAAGGAAAGGTGCAGTTTTCAAACCTGACAATGCTTCTTAGATTATCTTTTATTCACGGGTGTGTGTTGCAAGTGAGGATTTTGTCTTTTACCCTTTATGGAAATTGGTTCTTCTCAACAAAACATAGGGTCTTCCGTTTTCTACCTGAGAGGATTGGCCGATTTGTAATTGGGATTCACCAAAAAAAGAAGGATATAAAGCAAAGCATTAAAACTATCTTAAAGATTTAAGATTACACTCATTTTTTATTTCGATTTGATTACCCCAGAATGACAATCACGGCTTAAAGGCATTAGTTTTCCGGATAGGATTCGACAAGACCTGGATTGCAAGGCTTCAGAGGAAGCAACCTCCTGGGAAGTAAATTCGCTTATGATTATATATGAGGGTATTTGATTTTGTCAACCTCTAATCTTTTTAAATCTTTAAGGGCCTTTTTAACCTACCCTATCTCAAACAATCTTACCATTAGTAAACCCTTTTCAAAAATTCTCCTTCCCGCTTAGGATGACTTTCATTGGGAATAGGAAAAGAATCCAACCCTTGATTTTGCTTTAAGTTCTATGTTAGAAGTACCATAAATTTATACATTTATTCACCTTCCTACTAATTTATAAAAAAAATAAAAATGGCTATCCTGCAAATTAAAGAATTTCCGGATCCAATTCTTCGGCGGAAGGCAGATACGATTAATGTCATCGATTCAAATATTCAGCGCCTCATTGATGATATGGTTGAAACCCTTTATGACGCGCCTGGGCTTGGCCTGGCGGCCCCTCAGGTTGGTTATTCAAAAAGATTGTTTGTTTTTGATCTGGGGCAACATGACCCCCTGTTTCCACTAACGGTTATGATTAACCCTGAAATTCTTCAAACGGAGAGTGAGGTTTCCGACCTCGAAGGGTGCTTAAGTATCCCTGAGAAACGGTTAAAAGTGGTGCGACCAAAACGGGTTACGATTAGGGGACTTGATCGGGAAGGAAACCCCATAGAACTGGAAGGTGAAAACCTGGCTGCAAGGCTTTTTCAACATGAAATGGACCATTTGAACGGGGTTTTGCTAATTGATCGAATCAGTAGCCTGAAAAGAAGCATTCTTCTTAAAAAAATGAAAAAAAAGACAAAACTCAGTGTAACCTAAATTCTCTATGCGAATCCTTTTCATGGGAACACCGGAATTTTCAATTCCCAGCCTGGAATCCCTCTTTAAATCCCATTGGGATTTAATTGGAGTGGTAACCCAACCGGACCGACCCCAAGGAAGAGGTTCAAAGGTTATTCCCTCCCCGGTAAAAAAAAAGGGGATTGAATACCAGCTTCCGATTTACCAACCCATTAAAGTCAAAGATCCTGAATTTTTAGGGGAGATTCGTACCCTAGCCCCCGATATCATTGTGGTGGTTGCCTTTGGACAAATTTTACCCAAATCCATTTTAGAAATTCCTCCTTTAGGATGCATTAATGTTCATGCGTCTTTATTACCCCTTTATCGAGGAGCCGCGCCGATACAATGGGCAATTATTAAAGGCGAAAAAGAAACAGGGGTAACAACCATTAAAATGAATGAAGCCATGGATGAAGGTGATATTCTAGATCAAAAATCGCTTCCTATCGGTGATCAAGAAACCGCAGGGGAATTATTCACAAACCTCTCCATCCAAGGTGCCAACCTTCTCCAGCAAACCCTCAAAAAAATAGAAACCCATTCCCTTACCCCGCAAAAGCAGGACCATCAAAAAGCCAGTTATGCCCCATCCCTTAAAAAAGAAGATGGAAGAATTATGTGGGAAAAATCCGCTGAACAAATCGTAAATTTGATTAGAGGAACGGATCCATGGCCAGGGGCCTTTACGTTTTTGGGTTCAAAACGCCTTAGAATTTGGCGTGCAACCGCTGAACCACTTTCTTCTTTTGAAGGGAAACCCGGTAAAATTTCAGCAGTAACCTCGGAAAGTCTGGAGGTGGTAACCGGAAAAGGAATTCTTTTAATTCAAGAAATCCAACCCGAAAATAAAAGGAGGATGGAAGTTAAAGAATTTCTGGCAGGTTATTCAATTACTGAAAATACGGTTTTGGGTAGATAACCAACCATGACTCCCCTGGACCGTCCCTTTTACCCCAAAAAGGAGGAAAACAGGTGAAGAGGTTAAAAACAGTGTTCTTCCTAAGTATACTTACTTTCTTTCCAATTGGATTGGGATTTATAATTAATGGAGGGTGGGGTGCCTTGTTGGGTTTTGCCCTGGTTTTAATTTTCCTTCTGGGAGCTTATGGGTTAAGTGATAAAATGATCCTTTATTTATACAACGCTAAAGAACTCACGGAGAAAGAAGGCCCAGAGCTTTATAAAATGGTTAAAACCCTTTCTAGACGGGGGGGGGTTCCGATCCCTAACATTTATTTAATAAACCATCCTACCCCAAATGCTTTATCAACGGGAAAGAATGCAAGAAAGGGATCATTGGTTTTGACAACCGGTTTATTGGCCCTCCTGGATCAAAATGAACTTTCAGGGATCATCGGACATGAATTATTTCATCTTCAACAAAAGGATATTTTTATATCAACAACAGCCGCCCTGATCGCGGGAGGCCTTACTTTTTTTGCAGGTATAGCACAAACCCTGGTGAATATGGGCCATGGAGGTCCAAGACGGGAAAACAAACCTTTCGGTGCTTTCGGAGCCTTTTTTTTGGTCATATTGGCACCACTGGCCGCTTTTTTCGTTCGGGTACCTCATTGCAGTTCCAGGGAATTTTTTGCTGATAAATGTGGAGCAAGATTATGTGGAAACCCCTTATTCCTTGCAAATGCTCTCCGAAAAATCCAAAATGGAATAGCACATTTTCCTATGTTGGGAGGCCCTGGAACCGCTCATATGTTTACCGTGAGCCCTCTTTCTGGAAAAGGGTTCACCCACCTATTTTCAACTCATCCACCCATTCATGCCCGGTTATTGGAACTGGAAAAAATGGCACAAAACCGGATCTATTTTTGGGCAATTAATAATGGGCTCTCCACCCAGGGGAAATGGAAGCCTCAGTGGAACTCAAATCCTGCATTAAAGGTTGGATCCTATTCATAAAACAATGAAACAAGCATTACCCCCCACCCCGCCGACAAAGGGAAAAAAAAGGGGAAACCGTCAAAAGAAAGGCGGGACTTTACCGAAAACCACGACGGCCCATTCCGTACCCGGTCTCTCGCCACTCACTCCACGGCAGGTGGCCTTAAATTTTCTTATTCAATGGGAGTCTGCACGCGGAGAAGTGTCTTTTGAAAGATCCTTTTTGAAAGACATCCGGGATCGCGCTTTTGCCAATGAGTTAATTCAGGGGGTGATCCGTCACCGTTCTTTTCTGGATTGGATCATCCAACATGCCACAAAGCAAAAAAACCCTCCCACTCCTCTATCCCTTCGATGTGCCCTGCGGTTAGGATGCTACCAACTTTATTTTTTAGATCGAACCCCTTCTTATGCAGCAATCTATGAAACAGTCGATCTTGTAAAAAAAACAGCGGGGATTAAACCCTCAAACTTCGCCAATGCTGTTTTAAGAACAGTGCAAAGGAAACAAAAAACTCAGGAACCGGTGATTCCAGCGGGTTCATCCCTTAAACACATCAGTATTTCCACCTCCCATCCCGAATGGCTGGTTAACCGGTGGCTTGAACGATGGGGAGAAAAGAAAACACGGAAATTGTGCCAATATAACAATCAAAAACCTCCCCTAACCTTGCGGGTGAATACCCTACGGCAAGACAGGGAGACATTACAGGAGATTTTACAAAAGGAGGGAATTGTTTCAACTCCTTCTCCCCTTTCAAAGGACACCCTTTTCCTATCAAAGGGTGAAAATTTTTTGTACTCAAAAGCCTTTCAGGAAGGCCTCTTTTATATTCAGGACGAAGGGGCTCAATTTATTTCACCCCTTCTCGACCCCACACCAGGGGAAAGAATTTTAGATGTCTGCTCCACCCCAGGGGGAAAAACCACTCATTTGGCACAACTCATGGAAAATAAAGGGGTGATTGTGGCTTTAGATCTCTTTGAAAAACGACTATCCCTTTTAAAGGAAAACCTTAAACGATTAGGAATTGGGATTGTAAAAACCCACCGGATGGATGCGACCAAAGATTTATCCTCTTTGGGGTTAGAACGTTTTCAGAAAGTTTTGGTTGATGCACCCTGCTCGGGATTGGGGGTTTTAAGAAGGCATCCGGAAGGAAAATGGAAAAAAGAGGAACGAATTATTCAAGAATATTCAAAGCGCCAGGATCGCATACTGAAACAAGTGGCTCCGTTGGTAAATCCGGGAGGATTTTTGGTATATTCCACCTGTTCAACAGAACCGGAGGAAAACGAAGAGCGCATTCACCACTTTTTAAAGGACCACCCTCATTTTTTCAAAAATGATATAATCTTTTCAAAGATCCCCCATATTGAGGTATTCAGAACAGAGGAGGGTTTTTTTTCAACGCTATGGAACTCACACAATATGGATTTCTTCTTTGCAGCAGTCCTTCAAAAATACCCGGGAGAAGCCCAATGACCAAAAAACCTTATAGAAAAATTGCTCCTTCCATCCTTTCGGCTAACTTTGCAAGGTTGGAAGAAGAGGTGCAACAGGTGGTACAAGCGGGTGCTGACCTGATTCACGTCGATGTTATGGATGGCCATTTTGTTCCAAACCTCACCATTGGTCCCGTGGTGATAGAAGCCATTCGAAAAATATGCTCCCTTCCGTTGGATGTTCATCTCATGATCGAAAAACCGGAACGCTATATAAAAGACTTTGCCCAAGCTGGAAGCAACTATCTCACAGTTCATGTGGAAACCTGTCCCCATCTTCATAGAACCCTCCAGTCCATCAAAGACCTGGGGGTGAAAGCTGGGGTAACCCTTAATCCTGCCACACCTTTGACGACCTTAGAAAACATAATTGAAGATGTGGATTTAATTTTGGTCATGTCCGTAAACCCAGGATTCGGCGGCCAGAGTTTCATTCAAAACTCCTTAAAAAAGTTAGCAAAAGCTCGAAAACTAATTGATGAAGGAAACCCAAAGGTTGAACTAGAGGTAGATGGGGGAATTAAGATAGAAAACATTCAACAAATTGCCGCAACGGGAGTTGATATTTTTGTAGCTGGGTCTGCTATTTTTGGGAGCCAAAACTACAAGGACACCATTGAACAAATGCGAAAAGCGGCACAAAATGGTTAATGCGGATTCATCAAAATCAGTGTTTGTGCCGCTCCTCTTCCATTCGAAGGTCCTGCATTCCTTTTTCAGCATTTTTCCGAATTTCCGTTGAGTCTACTTTTTCTTGTGGACCGCTGCACCCCAAAACTCCCAGAAATAAAAAAAGACGGATGAGATAAAAAATCAGGTTTTTCTTCTTTTTCATTTTAATTTTCCTCTTGTTTTTAAGGGTCTTCGTGTAATCGAGTGGGTAAAAATTGTTAAAAAGTGTTTAAGGTCCATACAGGGCAAGGGTCAAGTCAAAGTCATTCTGTGGTTGAAGCCTTTGAAGTATTAGAGGTTCCTGCAAAATCCAGTTCGTCATTCCCGAATGGTTTTATCGGGCCCGCCTGCCGGCAGGCAGGAATCCGATATGGCTCCTTAAAATCAACATCTTCTGGATTCCCGCTTTCGCGGGAATGACGGGAAGGGCCTGGATTTCCGCTTTCCCCTGCCTGCAAGTGCCCGCCGGACAGGCGGGTAATGACAAAATTTACCCACTCACTTCCA